>JAAUYG010041685.1_pt1 | contig 13534 bp, 6 predicted proteins | sample 7278091 | NCBI WGS metagenome assembly JAAUYG01 (sample SAMN14350201, study PRJNA611818) | marine sediment metagenome | isolation source: surface marine sediment (0.6m) | place: French Polynesia: Moorea | collected 2018-08
CCCCCCCCCCCCCCGCCCCCCCCCCCCCCCCCCCCCCCCCCCCCCCCCCCCCCCCCCCCCCCCCCCCCCCCATAAACAAGGGCACTCGAAATGCCCCCAACAGTCAAAACACAACAAAGCTGCTCAAAAAGCACTTTGAATCTTTAATCTCGCATATTTAATACAAGTATTCCAGTTTTCGAAAAAGACAAGACTCTCAGGACACTGGTAAGGTTACATCAAGTGCTGGTAACAACATGCAGACACTAATCAGTCATTAGGAGGTCTCTGTATTCCAGTTTAAGGTTTCGCTTAAGGAAAATATCCAAGCCAGTGATATCAAGGGTGGCTCTGCCATTTTACTTAAAGTGAAAATTGTACAGTCTTTTTCAGAACTCAAGCCCAGGTATAAGTTGAAAAGAAAAGCTTTAAGGCTACTTATTACCTCAGGACAATTTGTATTTGGCAAATACTGTCATTTTGATACGATCCCCTATGGCATTCAGCATACATGTGTTACAGCATATTTTCCATCACCCATAAAGCATTTGCTACCTCGCATGCATAATATATAGAAGATATGCATTCTTTGTCCTGTAAATATGCATAACCGAAAATAGATATATTTACACAGTGTGTGAAAACAAGGCCCCAAAACTACCAGTAATGTGGTCAAATTTACGCTATGCTAACTCCCTCGTCCCTGCGCTTCAAATTTCACTAGCTGCCCAATCCCTTCAATTTTCAGTACTTTGAGTTGCACCAGTGCACAGTACAGCTACTGACTGTCTGGCAATGGACCAATGTCAGAACATGCTAAACATCGAGGAAGAATACAACAGAATACCCCAGTGCCGAAATAAGCGGAAACAAGTTGTCGACTTTTAGAACACACTCATAATACAGAGGGGCATAGAAAATGTGCCTTTAAAAGCTTGAAATTGGAGGGTGCTGATCTAAATAGGTTTTGTCATAATTAAGTATACTCAACACAAAAGTATTCCCTACAAGTACAACTGAGTCCCAAAAACTCTCCGGCTGCCACCCATTGAGTCTGGGTAGCAAACATATGTGAATACATGTATACATTGTATAAGGAGAAGTTTATCCCGTTAGTTTGTTTGTTTTTTTTTTTATTAACTGATACACATTACAGTAAACAGACTACACGCAATACATGCTGGCATTGCACTTGCTTTTCATGAAAGATCCAACCTACTCAAACTGCATGTAAAAAATATGTACCCGGTACAAATAAATCATGCTCTCGGTAATTATACAGCACAGAATATATTGTCAGGTACACAATGCTACAGCACAGAAAGCACCACCAATGAAAGAAGCGGTAATGAAACATAACATACATTACCCAATAATGAACTAAAAAAACAATCTTCAATTCCCTGATTGTCCATCAAATGTTTCTAAAATGACAAACTCCCACTGTATCAAAGCAATATACCTTAATATGTCTAGTAAATATAAGATTTACAAATTGGCATAAACAATGTTTTGGCAGGCAAATATCTCCCTGTGAGTGGCCTTATATGTGTAAAGCGCTTGCGATGAAAATGGTACAGAAACGAAGCTTCTTTCCATTCTTACTAAGAACATATGTCACAGTGACCTATTACTACAGTGCAGCTTGATTAACCTATGAGTCAGCAAATTTTGATATTTTGTTCCTTAGACTTACAGAATGCCTCATGATATGAATCAGCTGTACGGCCTTTTATCACATTCAATATTAATGTAATATTTCATGTAGAGTAAGATGTAATTAAATTGTTACGTGTACATGTACAGCATTACCGTAATTAACCATTACATCACAGTATTACCATCATTAACTGTTACATTACAGTATTCCTGCAATTAAGTGGTACATTATAGTATCACGGTAATTAGCCATTTCAGTATTACATGTACCGGTACTGTAATTAACCACTGAGTGTATGTATTACCGTAACAGATACACTGCACCATCAAGAAACCACATTTGAGAGAATTCTGGCATCGGTTTGAAGTTTGCAATCATCTAGCTTGAACGCAAAATACAACTATAGTAATACACATGTATGTATATTCCTGGATAGCTTGCGTATACATACTGATACATGTCCACACATACGTGGTATACAAACTACAGTATAAGCATGAATAAACAGTTTGTCTTCAATATTTAACACTTCTACCACAGCATTACATTCGCCAGCACTGGGAACACAAGAGTAAAAAAAGTCTTGATTCAACACATAAAACTCAACATGCAAAACTAAATACAACCGCAAAAGCAGTGGAAAACGAAAGTAAAATACATGAAAGAAGAGGGTGAAGAAAATCTCGGTTCCGGGGAACAATCAGCTGTCTATCATGCCATTCTCTGACCTGCAACAAAAATCTAAATTCCTAAACCTGGACTAGAACAGCTAGAAAATGCTATTAAATACTTGGTTTAAAATGCTTTGAAAGTTTGTCAAAAAGTAAAATTTTGTTATTTGAAGTTGCACAAAAGTTTTAAATGTATGACATCATACACAGGTTTTCAAAATGTGGATTCTGCGACAAACCTGTGATATTTCATTGATATATCACGTTAATATTGCAACTAAATCATCACTGAAGCAGGTTTGTTTATCACCATTGTATCCTATAAGAAAAGGATACAGTGATAATTTAGTTGCAATATTAACATGATATATCAACGAAATATCACAGATCTGTCACAGAATCCACATTTCAAGCGGCTGTGGCATCACATTCAACAATTCTCCATGATTCCTCCTATGTAAGGTATTCTATGCTGTGCTGTTACAGCAAAAAGCAGCTAGATACCACGGGTTTTAAACCATGGAAAAGAACTGATCATTGAGAGTTTTAAAGAACTATACAAATGTGCGGGCTACGTCCCAAATTGTTTAATACTTTCAGATGCTGAAACAACATGAAGATATAAGTCCACATGCACATATTACATAAAGCTATATGCCACACATATAATTCTAATTAAAGTATTTGTTTTCTACCTAATGACTGAAATTCTACAAATAGAGAATATACACATACATGTAAAATGGTCTAGTTCTATGAAGAGTAACTGTATGGTATCATCAAGGATCATAGGGATCATGTGACGACATGGAAACTGCAGACAACTGAAGAAGGCCTGAAGTATCGGGTGGAAAGCTCTTGACTTTCACTTGAACACTGGTGATAACGTAATGTCTGTCAATATACATTTATGATCTGCTCAAGCTACGGGGATCAGGGTATAGAGTTTTCAAAAAAAAAGTTTAAAATTTTTGACTTAAGTCAGATTATTAGCCAATCACTAAGTCAAAACTACAGCTAATATAACTAGTTTCCAGAACTCCAACACAGAAGTACATTCGCATAAAATGTATGTATGTGGTGCTACTCAATTTTAGTCGTTTCCCTGTTTCCTTCGCTAAAGCTACGTACTAAACTAGTTGTCATGGTTTGGCCGACCTGAGTCCAGCTGACCTGATGCTTGCTATTCCCTGTAACGTGAGCTGCCCGGCAGCATTTGTAAACATGTGACGGGTCCCTTACCTTGTACATACAGAACACATATATTATATCGAGATGTCTTGTTGTATATCTATCATCAGTACTACCTAACATCTTGAACTAAAGCACTACATGTATATAGTAGAAACAGGCACACAGAAAATATTGTGTGTGGGTGGGGTGGGGTGGGGGTATGTGGGGGGAGGGGAGATTTTGCTAACAAAAAGCTCAGGGCAATTAGCTTTGAATACAGTTTCCATACAAAAATAACCATACATCAGACTTCACAAACACTTGCTACACCTCAAACACTTCACCACAGCTTGTAATGTATCAAGTACTTATCATGTCATAAGCACATGTGAGCTGTATAAACCTTCACTGTATAGGATAAAAGCTTGTAGAAATACCCAATCGTACTAATTTGCTCTGAAGCCTATATTTACATGTATACACGACACATGACTGCCTACAGGTATTGGTTATACAAATATCCTATATATTTAATTATTAAATCCACATTTTTCTTCACTGCTTTATACTTAAGAATAACTATACTACACACGATTTGACAGCAAATTTGCAAGCAACAACACCTCACTGAGATGATTACACCAATTATTGCTAGACAGATGATTTGTCATCAAACTGGACAGCAGTGGTACCTATAGTGGGTGACCCCCACATTTGTCTTAATTACAATGTACCTTCCTCTTGCATTCCCTGTCACAGCTAGCACCAGTCACTGAGTACGAAATGTACAACTGGATTACAGGAAATGGTCGCCATGTCCTAGATAATGAAATACAAACAGCAACACAGGCAATAATGGCTTCAAGCAATATATAAGGTGTACTCCTGGTACCTTGTTGCACAGCATGCCTTTAAAGTTTCCAACCTCTATACCATACTAATATTCCAAACAGTAGTCCCTATCTTGCCACCCTTTCTAATACAGCCAAAAAGGTTTGCCGCTACTACTAACAGATGAAGGCATCTGATTCACCCTCTCACTAAAGGTCACCTGTCTAATACGACCACGACTTATTGGCAGTTAGAAAGGCCTTATTAGAGAGGGACTACGAGTCCACGCTATCTTTACAGAAACGAGAACATTGTGACTTGATCAAACCTCGACCTCCAGCAGCAGAATATACATCTAGAAGATTTTGTACAATGCAGGATTTTGGAATGAACACAGAAGTGACGAGCCAGTACAGACTGACAGTACTCGGTAGTTAAAACACAACAGAATCAACCCAACAACCTCACAAACAAGATTAACAGATTTTGAAAAACCTCAATTTCAACAAAGGTGAAAAAGAGAACATTTTCTGATTTACCAGAAGTCCTTCATTGTTCAGTAGTTCTCACAGACTAAGGTACCTCACTCTTTTCAGAAACAAACCCTTATATTATTCATATAAAAGTTTGGCAATGATGCTACCACGTAGTTACCATTATCACATTTTTATGATCCCGTCAAAAAGAACATGTTCCAAACAAAATAAATGACCTAGTGGCAATATCTACTGAGTTATATCTTCTAACCCATTGGGGAGTTGGCATGTTTACTGACTTAGTAACCATGTCTACTGATATACACGTAGTGGTCATGTCTACTGGCCTTTTTGTCATGTTTAGTTACCATGGTTACTCACCCTGTTACCAAGCATACTGTTGTTGATCCCTGGTTACTATAGAAATCTGTCAGCAGCCAATTTGAAACCCTCTTCAATTCAGTTCCACTTGCACACATGTCCACTGGCTTTCCTCACCCAGACACACGTTATGGTTCACATTCAATGTGTTTGCAAAATAACAGGTAAATACATCAGATACCACTAGTATCACAGAAATGTGAACAACACTGGCTCAAACTGACAGGAACGCACAAACAGCACCTTACAATAGCACATGGTATACAGGGTGTAGTTATTGCTATTCACTGCCATACAGTGGAACACTGCCTAATGCTACCCCAGTAAAAAAAACCACCCCAGAATTGTGACCATTTATTGGATGATCAAAAGTCAGAGACCACTATACGGTTGTTTCAGAATGATGAACATCCCTGAATTGAGACCAATTTGGTCTTGACTTTGGGAGGTTTGAATTCCGGGGTTCCTGTGTGGTACAATCAGTGGCCGGGCCTAGGTTGGTATCACTAGGAAGGGCACAAATAAAGCAATGACCCTCTAGAAGCTATAAGCATAACCCACCTGCGAAAGGAACACTCATGAAGTTTATAACTGTCTAAAGCAACGGTTTAATACTTAAGGCCTGTTTGTACTTACATGTCTAGACACTGGCTTTATAAGGAAATCACAAGGATGGAACTGTAGACCCTGGCTGTAGCCCACCCTGCTCTAAAGACCACCTGTATATAAAGACCACATTTTGCAAGTCTCTAGAGGTATGCTTTCAATGATACTGAACCTGCATATAAAGACCACCTGTGTACAAGGACCACATTTCGTTGGTTCCTAGGGTGGTCTTTATTTAGAAGTTTCACTGTATTAGTGATTACCTGTGTACACACAGACGCACGTTACAAACACATACATTGACATGTTATGATAGAGTACCCTGCCCGTCCAAAATCACCACCATCACCACCGCTCTGTTGTGTGTAATAAACTGAACACAACACTGAATAAACGGAATCCAACATTGCTGATAACATTGTACACAAATTTATCCTGAAAACCTTTCTTGTTGTAACAAAATGATTGATAATATGTTAAGGAGGGCATGGCTCGCTTAAGACCTATCAAGCACATCCTTTTAAATGCTACATATACTGGCATGTGCATAGAACATGTAGAACATACATGCATAGTCGGTGAGCATGAACAGATCATGGACACGTCATACATTGTGTGATATGGCAAGCTGATAACCGAAATAGAATATATCACTGGCATAGATATAGCAAGTCATTATGAAAACCAAGCAGCTCGATCATCTAGATAATAGAATAGCCCATTCAGAAACACAATAGTTCATCTAGATATTGAATTGCTCATCTGGATATGGAATACCATTTTGGGGGTCATCTCAAAGAAAAACGCACTTTAAAATATATTACATCAAAATTATCAATAGTAACTTTTTTGACTGTAATAACTTTGGTCAGGGTATCTACATGCAGACTCTTGATGCACTGACAATCGGATCAGCCATAGAGCTAATCATCTGATATAGCGATATTACAATGTACATTCATTAATCTATTTATAAAGGCATCTGATATATGAGTATAGGGATATTAATGGATATTTTTAATCCAGCTTTGCAACAAGGTGATCTGCCTCTATTCCGTCAGCAATGATCTGTTTTGTCTTGCGTGTAATAATCCTGGGATTATCAGTTAATCCACTGGTATTTTGGCACTAATCCACTCCGCATCCAGAAGTCACAGCGGGTGTTGTTGTAAGGTAGCGAACAATCCAGCACAAACGTCACTATTCCCATGGTGTCGGGGTAGGGGGAACAGTCAAACCGCAGCTGACCGTGCCGTACAAAATCCGTAATGAATAATCGCAGGTTGTCACGGTAACCCGTCTCTTTCTCTGTTGCCGGATCGGCAAAATCGTAAACGTGGCCGAAAAAGGCCAGCAGGTCCATACCGTGGAATGCGTATTTTTGGCGGTTGGTGACATTTCTGGCCAGCGCGGCGGGTCTGATTGGCCTGAGCTGAGTGATATAGCGATAGATTGGAGTGCTGAGACGTCGAGCTGCCGATCTAGCCATAGCGTTGGTCGGGCAGACAGCACGGATGTCGCTAACCATGGTGGTGAGGTGGAGCTCCGGTTTGGTCTCCGTGGTGATCGGGTAATACCGCTGGGCCAGGTCTGGCAGACTGAGAGCAAACTGCCGCAGCTTGCGTTGTAGGTACGAGTCGTAGTAAGAGGGATCCCATGTGTTGAGGTCAGAGATACCAGGGGATACATCGACCTCCTGGGCCATACTACCTGGAATACCCAACAGCATGTAGTATCAGACAACCACCACAACAGGTAACTGATGTCATATTAGCACCAATCCAACAAATACGTGTAGCACTATACAGCCTCCAACTGAAGGGCATCCAAGGTACAAGTAATAAATGTACCACTAAGTTGAAACATTGCCAGCTATAAGCTATTCTTAGTGCCAAAAATAAGTTTAAGCATGGGAAATACTTGTTTTGGTGGCTACTCAAAAGCTGAGGTATCTTAAGAGTCCACAGGCAGCTACTTTCATGTTGAGTTATGCTCTATCATTGTTTTATGTCAAGCTGTTGCTGCAGTCAATTTTTTTTTGATCAATCCAACTGCTGCTATTACAGACTGGAGGTAAACAACTCCAGCAAGTTTGAAGCAGTCAAACACTTGGTCCACCACTTTTTGCACAGAAAGGCTTCGAGCCATTCCACTTAGCCTGCGTGTTTGCAGTGTTAATGGTTGATACTGGCCTGTGGCAAACGTGTAGTTACCTATTAACACTGGCACACTCCGGTTGCCAACCTCCCCCACCCAGGCATCCACAGGGTCGGCATGGGTGATAAGTTCGCCTGGAGAAGAGACCGCATTGATTAAGTTGACTTGATTCCAAGTCCTCTCACACCGTAATGCTTGTCAAGCACTAACACAGCAAGGTTTTCAACATAAGCCTATAGATGGGTAACCATGTACAATCGGTTACAGTTTGCAGGTGTTATTTCCTACAGCTATATGCTTGCTGAACACCCCAAGTTGAACTGGCAATTCCTTACAAGCTACAATTCTGACATGCCTTAATCACTACAGTAAGGAACAAATGTCCGAGTACTACAGTAGTCCCTGCAAATTAAGACTCCTCTAGTTTAAGACTTACCTGGATTTTACGACCCATCAGTGAAATGACTTTAATAGTTTCAATATGAATATCCCTCTCTGAGGACCTTACATTCTTGACAGGAAGAGCTACAGTTCAATATATTCGAATTTCGAACCAGTCACCAGAGACCACCTGTCTTGAAAGACCACCGCCTTCTTATGCCCAATGGGACGGTATTCAAAGACAGGTCATTCATGTGTCTGCCAGTTCTCACCATCTACAACCAGCAGGGGATGGGTGGTTTCATCCTTGTCCGGCAGACCCCACCGCGCAGTGTTCATCCAAGAATGGTACGGTATGGAGGCATTGACCTCCTCCGGGGACAGCGCCTTCAGACAGAGGTACGTCTCTCTGTCACCCTGCCTACCACACGCACTCCTGGAGACAGACGGGGACAGTTTCATAAAAACATCAAACATTTAAAACTAATCTTACGCATAGAGTTCATAAATGTTTATAATAGTAATAGCCAGGTGCGATGGGCGAGTGGTTGATGGTGCACTCTTATGCAGAAAATCATGGGTTCGAATGTGACCATATGCTTAGTTTTCGGTGTGTAAGGACCCTAAGCAAGATTCCTACCCCTAATGTGCTCCAGTTTACTCAGCCATAAATAGCGTAGGACAAACGAAAACCAAGCGACACAGAGAAAACTCTTGCAAATTGGTCACCCATGATGCCTTGTAGCGTGTAATCGGGTTGTACACTCGATGGAGGAGTTGAACAGGTGTTGTTGTGTACAGGTCTATGTAAAGTGCTTTGAGTTTGTTCAAATATAAGGTGCCTGATAAGAATGCTCATAATTATGATCACAATTATTCTGTGAAAGTTTCTACCAAATTCAAAATTATCCAAGAAATTGGGGCTCATATAAGATGGTACATTGTTCTCTAAAATTCTAAGTTCCTAGCCTACTAGATGTGATATCGTTATCAATTCCCAAGCGAGTTTGTTGTAGTCTGTAGTTGGGTTTTATACAATATATCTGAAAATATTCTTTCGCACTGATAACCTTCAATATATAGGCTGGTAATGTGTCAAGGGACAGGGCGTGGTACTTGTGGTAGATGTGGTATTACTGGGTAGACTGCCAAATCTAATTTCTGGATTCCAAATTTTGAATCCAAATCCAGACTGAACTGCTTTTCTAACTGATCTAGCATTCTGTCTATAACATTACCCTTGCTTTGTGTCCGAGTGTTACCATAGTTACCTGACAAACTGTTGGTTCTCGCGGTCCGCTTCCCGCAGTGTTGCTAGGGAACCCGGGGAGGGACTGAGGAGCCACGCCCGGTGGAACAACCCTACAGCTTGCCTTAACCCCAGCAGGGTGAGAATAGAGGTGGCACCGGCCCCGTCACCAAACACCGTCACCTAGGAGACACATGGGGGTCAGAGGTCATGCTACATTTCATACCCGAGGGCTTTCATAGGACACATCAATATAATCCATACCCAGTACAGTCAAACTGATATGGGGACCAGTAGGTGTCAAAGATCCCCAATTCATTGCTTCTTGACATGACCTACATGTACAGTAGAACCTGTCTTGAAAGACAGCCCCCTTCTGTCAGAAATGTGCGGTCACTAAAAGCAGGTGGTCCATAGTGACAGGTTCAATTGAACTAGTTACTTGTGGCAGAAATTTGTGATCTCACATAGCACAAGCAGCAGCGGTCATCTCTCGAGACTTGTTACACTGAGCTTAGCTTATTACATGTATTAGCTGGATACATACCATTAGCCGGATACATACCATTAGCCAGATACATACTATTAGCCAGATACATACTATTAGCCAGAAACATGCTAAGAGGCCGAACGTAAGGCATACCGGTAAGTCAGAAGCAGAAGACTTATCAGGACAGGTTATCCTGTAACCATGGTAACGGCATGAGGTATATACAGTGGTCCCTCTCTTAGTGACCACTCTCAACAGAGGCCACCCTCTCTAATGTTGCCACATTTTTTTTGCAGCTGCTACAATCAATGCATTTACTTCTCTTTCTCACAAAAGGTCGCCTCTCTAATGTGGCCAAAATTTCTTGGCAAATATGATGGCCTTATTAGAGGGGGACTACTGTACATGATATACAACTAATGAAGTGTATATACAGTCAACCTCCTCTAAAGACCACCTGTGAATAAAGACCACCTGCTTATAAAGACCACATTTTACAAGTCTCCAGGGGTATACCTTCCATGTTATTGAACCTGTATATAAAGACCACCTGTGTCTAAGGAACATGTTTTGTTGGGCCTAGGGTGGTCTTTATATACAAGTTTCACTGTATTAAGCATGTGAACATTGATTGAACAGGTTTAAGTCAACTCAAAACAATTGTTGCAACTACAGTGTAACCTGCCTTGAGAGACCACTGCTGTGAGAGACCACCTGTCTTGAAAGACCACATATGCCTGGCAGAAAAGAGATTACAATTCACAGGAAGTAAACCTACCATCAGAGAAAAGTTTGAAAGAGTTATCTACGACTGAAGGTCTGGTCTCTGAAGAAAGGTTCCACTGTACAACCAAGTCTCATGAATTCCAGATTCTTACCCTGTTAGGGTCGCCTCCAAACAGTGCTATGTTGTTCTGGACCCACTTCAGTGCCTGGATCTGATCCAGGAGACCGTAGTTCCCCGCCTGGCCTGGGCTGTACCTTCCCAGTAGATCTAACGCCAGGAAGCCGAATGCATTCAGTCGATAGTTAAAGCTGACGAACACGACATTGATCATCTGTGTGACCTCAGAGTTCGGGGAGCGGTCTGTTGGGGAGATACCAGAAGCATGAGAAGTTACTAGAAAGTCAGCATCTCTCATGTCTCTGACAGACTTGTAGAACATCTGTTGGTACTGGTTTACTTTTTTTTAGGATCATGAGGATGTGATCACATGATCTATGCAGCATTTAAAGTAACACTTAAAATGTTCAAATATGTGCACACATGAAAATGAGATGATCTCCTTTACATTTTAGGCCCTTTTCCCTGCATAAGTAATAGTTGCCAAAACATCGTAAATTGGACCAAGCTGGGCACGGGCAATGATCAACTGGCTCCAGACTGGATTCAAACCCGCAACTCACAGTTTAGCATTGTTCAAGGTAGCTATGAAAACTTATGCTTTTTTCATGTTTTTTAGACAAAAAGATATTTGGGGGGGGGGATCAAACTCGGGCCTTTTCTTCCATCAAACACATTAAAGAAGGAACACATCTACACATGTGCTAGTCATTATAGCATTTACAACCAATCGAAGCTGCTGGTACAGTGTGGTAAGGTCGACCATTGTGTCGGCATTTCTGCCATGTGCTGTCAATGTGCCATGCAGTAAACAATGGTAAAAGGAATTTAAGGAAAGGCCTTTACCGACAACAGATGACTAATACTCACCACCTCATATACTACATATCTACTACATATCATGTACTTATATTGGCAAGTTCTGTGGTGATGTCTTACATGGAGGATTACCCAAGCCATACATCTGAAACTGAACACGTTACCACTTGGCCATCATGCCGCTTACTAGTATACATGTTATACATGAACTGAAATGCCGTCTTAAGATCTATACATGACATATCACCATGATCCCCGACATTGTTTTATATGTACTATGTAGATGTAGTATACATACGCCATTCGTTCCCAGAGCCTCTCATGAGCCCGCCTCCGTGTATATACACCATAACCTCCATAGGGTTATCCGGGTGGAGCTGGGATGTCCATACGTTGATGTACAGGCAGTCCTCGGCCCCCTCCATCTGCTGGGACGTCTCATTATACTGCGAACATATGGCACCGAACTCCCTGGCGTGGAATGGCATGTCGTTCCAGCAGTCCTCGTGGGAGGCGACATCCTGTGGTGGCTTCCAACGCAGATCTCCCACCGGGGCTGCTGCGTAGGGTATACCCTGTAACCATGGCAACATAGGAACGGTATATACAGTACAAGCAGTATACATGGTATGGATGTGTATAAAAAACATATATATAACATGTATGAAGAGTTAGCACAAATATATAAATAAGTATGGCTATGTTTAATAGCACATAAACATGATAAACATGATACATGTAACATATATTACATGTGTAATCACATAATCATGTTGCATATCCTATTGCACCTGTTTGACCTAAATGCATACAAAGTTCTGCCGTCATAAATTCGATATCATAGTCACAAGATTTGTCTAAACCTATGTGTTCATTAAACTGTTAAACACATGTTAAACTGCAGTAATCACATCAATCAGTGGCACTTAACACTTAGTTATATAAGTACATGTATCAACGCATGTACTGGATTAAATTCATGTTGACCATGTTGACCATCCAAACAACTTAATGACAGCTGTCATATGCACATTACATGTACTACATACTAATGCTTCGTGAAAACTACATACTGTACATGATACATCATACAGTACATCTCAAGTAAACATTTCAAGGTTATGGCCACTGCGGCTAAAAGCAAACAATATTAGCCACATGGGAGTTCTTTTAGCATGTTTAGCATTTGTCTACATGGCTAAAAATAGGTGGCTAATAGTAACCCCAGGATATTCCTACTTTGATATTGCAATACAGGGTGCTAGAAATATAAATTAACTTCCAACATGTGCTACAGAAACAGGATAATCCCATGTGTGCAATTCAGGCCGATCAATATATAAATCTTACCACCGGTACAAAGGGTTTATTTAGCTCACTTGAAACAAGAAACATAAAAGCAAAATTTCCAAGTGAACTACTAGTAAGAATGCCAAGTGCCAGCATACATGTACCTTGCACATGGAACCTGTGCTATGCACACGAGGCAAAAACAGATAGAAAAAAATAATTTTTGCATGCATATACATGTATACCTTATAATATCTTGTTGAACACCGCAAACAACCAACTAGGTTAGGGTAGCAGAAGATCTTCTTACCTCTCATGTCTCAAGAGTCATGTTTTGAAATGACAGCATTTCGGTCGCTCCTAATCATGCTAGTGGCCTTGTTCATTGCTGTCTGGTGAACAAGGCCACTAGGAATGACCAAAACGTCCATCGTTTCAAAGCAAGACTCTGAAAGGTAAGAACATCTTTCTTTAGATGAATCTGGAGTCCAGCAACAACATACTGTAAATTCATTTATGTTTGCGAG
>JAAUYG010107090.1_pt1 | contig 13532 bp, 6 predicted proteins | sample 7278091 | NCBI WGS metagenome assembly JAAUYG01 (sample SAMN14350201, study PRJNA611818) | marine sediment metagenome | isolation source: surface marine sediment (0.6m) | place: French Polynesia: Moorea | collected 2018-08
ATTTTTCGGTAGTAACAATTTTGAGTGATATTTTTCGGTAGTAACAATTTTGAGTGATATTTTTCGGTAGTAACAATTTTGAGTGATATTTTTCGGTAGTAACAATTTTGGGTGATGTCACTGGAATGTGTCCTTGAAATACTTGCCCAGTAATCATGCTAATACGTCTCAAAGTTTGAAAGAGTTGCATATGTTACAACCTTTACACAAGTTTACTTTTACAACCTTTGAGGCCTTCTGGTGGTTCCAGACTTGTTTCGTTTCACCCGGACATAGAGAGGCTCCACCTGGTGTCAGCAGGAGATGACTACAGGCTGCGTGTGTGGGATTTACGCAGCAGCAGCTGTCTGGCGGTGCTGGAGGGGCATTATAGTGTGGTCACCAGTGTGCAGTGGGGGCTGGAGCCTGATGTTATGTACAGGTGAGTTGGGGCAATAAGGTTTACTTGGGGAAATTGTAGGGGAAAAGTGTGATCTTGCCATGGAACGTTATATTATGACGTAACTACCTGCAGATATTCACATAAAATATCATTGCTGTCAAAATATTTGCATCATAATTAGATAGTAAGTTTAAATATTGAGCTGAGCTTACATAATTTATGGAGGTTTCATATCAGTGCACATTTTCTAAGTTTATGATACACCAAGTTGTACATGTAAAGAGCAATTTGGCAAATACTTACATAAGCCTGGTTGTGACAAGGACATTTGAAGTTCTTGTTTTACTGTGTACACAGTGGTCCTTCTATTTTAAGAGCACCCATGGGACCAAGAAACTGGTCTTATTTTGCAGGCGGTATTAAAATAAAGGTCTTTTGACACCGAAAGTTGCCCTTTGGACTAAATGAAACAGTCTTATATCAAGGGTGGTCTTAAAATAGAAGGTCTCAGGCATGCTTGCATGCAGTTACAACAAAGCTTGTATATCCAGAACTATCAGCTAATATCCAGAACAACGAACATTCGTATAGTCTGAGATTGAGTCCTCTCTGTTGTTACATGAAATGTAGGCATCTACTGTCTTTCAGTAAAACACCTTTCTGCTTACAGTGGTCCCCCTCTAATAAGGACACCCCGTCTGCCAAACAATTCTGTCCTTATTAGAGAGGTGTCCTTTGGTGAGAAGGAGCATGACGTACATTCATAGTACTTGCTGCCAAGAATTTGTGTCCTTTATAGAGGGGTGTCCTCTCTAGAGAGTGTCCTTTAAGAGAGGGACCACTGTAGTCATAGTCTTTTTGCACAAACAGAGAGGTCTGACATAATGAGTAGCTTGCTCCACCGAATAATAGCCAATCGAATATCACCCGATCGCTACAAAAGAGCCTACAGAGAGCCATGATGCCCACGCAAAAAAATAAACAATATTGTATGTGGTAGTTTGAGTGCAAAAACTCTGAATTCTTTGCGGACCGAGTTCTGATGGCCAGTATTTAAAACTGCGAAACATTCCTTGTTTTGTATGTGTTGGTAGCAATAAATTGCAGTACCTGGCATTTTAAATCATGCAGTAATATTAACATCGACCAACTATTTTCTGTATTACTGGTAAATGTTTCTTTGCTCATCCTGGTATTGCATTTGTTCTGTTTCAGTGGTGGGAGAGACAATGTTATAATTGTGTGGGATGTCAAACAGTTCAAGAAACAGAAGACTGTACCTGTATATGAGGTGAGCCTTGCATACTACAGTGGTGTAAGGAAGTAGGTTGTAGTTTCTGTTAAGATGAAAATGTTTCATCTCTAAGATGAACACCCTATTGATATTTCTGTGCCTTTTCCCAGACAATGTGTATTCATACAATGTGTATTCATACAGTGTTTTTTATGCCAGAAATGCCATGTAGTTGTGAAAGAGCATCGTCGGTCATTATGGTACAAACAGTAATGATCTTTATTCAGATAGTTAGGTACATTTGAAATGTACTGTAAATTCATTTATGATTGTGAGGGATTTATTTGGCAAAATCTTTAAATCGCAAAAAGTAAAAATACCCGCAATGTTGTTGAGAATCAAAAAGTTTTTGACACCTGTAATTTAAAGTTTAATATCAAGGTAGTTTTGTAGTAAGTTTATATTGATATAATAAGTTCTTGTTATTATTAACGTTTTTAGTAGTAATGGTGTGTAATGTTTTGTTTTCAGTCGGTGGAGGGTTTAGTATTGCTGCCTGAAGATAAGACCTCTGACAGTCTGAACACCAAGCCAGGGCAGCCCTATCTTCTCACAGCCGGAGATCAAGGTAAGGAGACTCGGTAGTGCAGTGGTGGATGGAATAGAGAGGTTAATATTACGAGCACCTGTTTTGATTATCTCTTTTGTTTGTTGTCTAAAGGGAACCGGTGTATTTCCATGACTGTATGTATATGTGATATATGATACATATTTCAAATGTTTGAAAGCTTTCATGGTAGTAAATGAATTATACTAAACTAAATAAGTATCTATTAGTAAATTATCATCTGGTGTTAGACAGTAGCGTACACTGTACACAATGCGCTATGCGGTATGTTGTTCGATATTTGATGTGTCATGGTGAAGTAATTTGGATAATGGTGTCTTGGACCTTTATCAAATTGATTTCTGCTTCTCATTGCATGCTAAGCTTGTGTACAAACCTTGTAATGTTAATCTTGTGTGGCATTTTCATTTGTGATGTATCGTTATGGAACCAAATAAAGCAAAAATGTTAAACACGAATCACATGATCATGTGCATCCATGTTACGGTAGTGTAACCTCGATTTGCGACAAGATCAGACTTAAGGTCATTAAGGCCGCTGCCGTACATAAACAAAACTCCTTGACACTGAGTAGACTCAGAAATAAGACTACCTCACAGTGAAGACCACTTAATAACAAAAACGACGCACTTGATGAGTCCAAGTTTGTAACCAGTCTGGGGCACTTTATTCGTTATCTCATTTGCCTGTCTGTAGCTTTGCCCAGGTTAGTCAGCTATCACTTGCACAAAAAGACCTGAATAGATCATTTCATTTTCCGTTTTATTACAGTATACAGTCAAACCTACTCTAAACACCACTTGCATATAAAGACCACCTGCTTGTAAAGACCACATTTTACAGGTGCCCAGGTGTATACTTTCCATGCTATTGAACCTGCATATAAAGACCACTTGTGTATAAGGACCATATTTTGTTGGTCCCTAGCATGGTCTTTATATACAAGTTCACTGTATCACATTCAGAGGTTCCACAGTACTGTGCTATATATATAAGACATGTAAGAGGCCACCATTGAATAATGAATATTAATTTTCATGTTTATTCATCAGGGGTGCTGAAAATCTGGAGTCCGGAAAGCGGACAGTGCGTATATTCTCAGATTAAACCGGATCCAGGGGACGTCAAGCAGGAAACGGATCAGAGTGCAGACCAGGCGATCGTGTCAGCAGCGTACTGCCCAGCAACCAGTACTGTGATGACAGTCACCTACAGTCATAACGTAGCACTGTATGACATTGCGGATCTCACCCCCAGGAAACAGGTACAGTATAATAAGATGTTTTACAGTCATGACATAGCACATTTCACCCCCAAGAAACAGGTACATTTAAACAAGATGCCCAGTCATAGCACAACACTGTATGATATAGCAGATCTGACCCTCAGGGAACAGGTACATTACAATAAGATGTTGTACAGTGATAGCATAGTATTGTATGACAAACCAGACATAACCCGCATGAAACAGGTACGTTACAACAGATGTTTTACTTTACAGTTAAACATAGAACTGTATAATGTAACAGATTACACCTGCAAGAAACAGGTACATTACAATAAGATGTGCAATCATAATGTCTTTTCTAGTTTGCTGGTTACAATGACGAAGTCCTCGATGTAAAGTTCCTTGGTCCAGAACAGAGCCACCTGGTGGTGGCCACTAACAGTGAACTGATCCGCGTGTTCGAGCTGAGCTCGTGGTCCATCCAGATCCTGAAGGGACACACGGATACCGTTCTGGCAGTGGATGTCAACAGATCTGGAGAGAAATTTGCCAGTAGCTCCAAGGTAGGGATTACAACACAACAGGGGGTTTCAGGTGGGTCCTCTGTATAGCCCCGGTCAATTTTAAATTGCATATAGGTCATGAGACCAAATTTTAAGGTCAATTTAGATTTGGTCTTAGATCACCGGAAAAGCCCTTAAAGTCACAGGCCACCAAATGCCCATGTGCCACATGGGCATTTGGTGGCCTGTGACATGTGGAGCCTCTGTTAATCATTGTTAATCAGCCTATGAGGGTTACAGGATTGAAATGTCAAACCTCGTACTGTGGGCTCCATGGGCATTGTTGTACTGTGGGTTTTTAAACACCTGACACACCTGTTCATGTTTAGTTGGATCACTGAGGTTGAACAACATCAAGTGCGATTAGTACTTTGAGAGTTTAGCACTTTGTGAGTATGCAAGTGCTGTCTTGTATGGCCAACAAATATGGTGATCACCTACTATGGCCACCGTATTTACCAAAAATACAACACATTTCAGACCTGGCCTCACATAAATTCAACACCGGGTCACCCTGTTGGTATATAAATAAATATGACAAATGCGAGGACATGAGTAGGACTGACTGGTTTTGGCACGTAAAAGACCCCTTGCGATTATTTGAAAAAAGTAGGGCATTTCCTGCAGTCCTGTGATTCTGCCCATCTGCCAGATAATGTAGAAATTTTGACGCCAACTTCAAGCTGTATCAGTCAATTGCCAATTTGCCAGGTGATGTTCATGCAAATAAAACATGGATGCAGGCTTATCAAAGTCTTAACACTTCAGCTGGCCGCGGACCATAGTGGGCATTACCTTGTTCATTGCTGGACTTCTTTTCAAGATGTGACTTGACATTTTCCCTTGGACTTTGCACTCATTTGACCATACCAGTCTTTTCTAGTGGACTCTGTTTAGACTCATATTGCAGTTTACACCTGTTTTGGCACTGTGTGACCCTTTTGGTGTTGATGAGCCGTTAAACTTTGATATCACTCACTCACTCAAAGTCTAACATGTGTAACGTGTAACTATCTGTTCCAGGATAACAGTATACGCGTGTGGCTGTTGAACATTGAAACATCACGCATCAGCTGCTTAGCCGTCGCCTATGGACACACTCATGAAATCATGAGCCTTTCTTTCCCCAAGTAGGTTTTGAAATCATTACATATAGTGAAATCTTGCATTGAAACCACCTGAAATAAGACCACCTCAGAATAAAGACCACTTCCCAGTGGTATTGCCAAAATTGTGTTTTTATTGTTTTGCAGTCTCAGAATTTTGGTCACAAATTATGATCAGTTAATAATGGTCCCATGGGGTGTCATAGTTCTGAAGTTCAACTGTATTTGCAAAGAATGATTATGCATTATAACGTGCAGCATCTTTATAGACAAATGTTCTAAATGCTGAAGTTCTTTTAATATCCAGTCAGGGGGTGATATCTGTAGTGATGGTTTTGTAATTTCTCCGTGAAAGATGTCAGTATATATGTAGAACCCCTCAGTATATAGTACGTGTACATTTACTTGAGTATTGTTCATCTGTTGCTGATACAAGCCTTGGCTTTTAATGCATCGAAGCAGAGAGTGGGTTTACCTGAAACACAATGGCTGATGTTGCCAGCTCTGTTAGTGGTAAAGAGGCACTGACACAGATGTTTTTCTCTTATAAAGTAACAAAAGAGCCAGGTTCAAATCACATCTGCACCTTCTTCTTCAGAGAAAAGTAGTGTCCTTAATTTTTCATAACCGTCGTACATGGAGCCTGAACCAATGGCTTGGTACAGGAAACCATTGTAAATATTGTTCCTTTTTTTACCCTAACTCAGACTGAGTTCTGACTTTATAGTCAGTGGCAGTGAAGACCTGACGTTGAAGACCTGGGCTGTCCCCACATTGTCCGGTGATGGTGACACGGATCTGGTGTCACTGACTGCCCTGGTGACAGAGAAGGCACATGACAAAGTCATACACTCCGTGACGGTGTCACCCAATGATAAACTCATAGCGTCTGGGTCACAGGATAAGACCGCCAAGGTAAGGGGGATAGGGGTTAGAGAAGTATAAAAAATATGTAATGAAAAATATCTACGAAGGTTGATAAATACCTAATCCATATTTCATGTTGCCTTCCTTGTTTTAGCCCGGGGTTTTAGCTTATTCAAGACACGCATTTGTGCAAAATAACTTTACATACTGGTACTTAAAAAAAATACTTTTCTAATCTTCTTGGTAGTCATTATCAAAATACACAGATCATGTTAATATCACATGATTTTATCATGGCCTCTGATTGGCCAAGGAGTTTTTGCGCGGTATTTGGTGTATACAGAAGCCGTAACATTCAGTGATGCTCAGGTACCATGCAGTGTTTAGTATGATCAGAGCATGGCGATTTGCTTAATTAAAACTTGCTGCTGAGTTCAGTAAATGAAGTTTGTTGTTCAGCAAAATATACAACAAAATGTTGACAGTTTAGACCTTTTGGGATCTTAACAATGAAGCTGAGTAGGTAAATTTCCATAATTAATATTTTCATCCATATATTTATCGCACAATCACTGAAATAGTAAAGAATAAGGACGTTGCAAGTATATAATAATAATTATGATATACATGTACATGTGTACATTTAAATTCTTTCACCTGTTGTGTTTTTTGCTCCAGCTATGGGAGGCAGATAGTCTGAAGCTACTGGGTGTGTTCCGTGGACATCGGCGGGGTATCTGGTGTGTCCAGTTTTCCCCAGTAGATCAGGTAGGTGTGGAGTTTGTGTTTCTTACGTGTGGGGAAACTATGGAAGGTGGGTTAATAACACTAAAAGGAGCCAGTTGCTGGAAATTCTTAGAAATTTAGTTTAGAGATAATTGTTGTTGAAAATATTGTTGACAACGGTGGCTTTATTACTTAAAATGAGTCTCTAAGCCTAGTTTTCACTATTCAAACTCTTAAGTGTAACTTTTGGCCCCAGCCATGACTTTGTGTACATGTACATGGATAAAGTAGTACCGGGTAAAAGTTTTTTGTGAATACATGTATATCAGAATGCTGGAGGGAATGGATATGTCCTTACAAGGCATTAGGATTAACAAACTGGGCTATACATGTACGCTGGGGACAGTGGTTTTGGAAGGGTACATGAAATTCAGTATAAGAACTGAAAGAAAGAGGTAAACTCTCGAGGAAAGTTCCCCAATATTCTTTGAAATGATGAAAGATAGATAGATAGATAGATAGATAGAATGTTTATTTACACCTTGTGTACCAAATTGTACATGCTATCATTTAAGAGAATTAGATAAACACAGAGTTTTAGGATTTATGTTGTTAGGCCTTACTAGCGGGGCCACTGCCTTGTATTTGTGTATTCTTTGTATTTGTATCGAATGACTTAACTTCGAGTTAAGTGTATGTGTTGAGCTTGTTCTGTCTGTTCCCAGTGTCTCGCCACTGCCTCGTCAGATGGGACCATCAGGCTATGGTCACTGTCAGACTTCACCTGTGTTAAGGTACGGAACTTATGTGTGTGGGATTTCTGTCATTAATTTAAAAATCTTTATTATAGCAGTGTTGGGCCTAAGCAAAGTAACATACATTTACCTGTATGTCTGCATAGTGTATGCTTTCTTATGTCATGTTCTGCTCTTATGAGTTACAGTCACATTCATACAAGTCTAGCGGGTCTGGCTTCCAGTATTAAACATGTAGTATGGTGATTTGTGGTAAATTTGGTGATTTGTGGTAATTTGTGGTAAATCAGTAATGTATTAGTCATTTGTTAGCTGCAGCAGGGGGTGGATAGTCCTGAGCCCCATAGGGAATTTATCAACTGGAAGTCTTTGTATGTATTTCAGGTATCTATGTGAAGTTCAACCTTTGTTGGGTCCAGGGATTATTTTCTTCATATGCAATTAGTAGAATGATTGTTGTTTTGTACACTGTTGTGGTTACCATGGTTACAGATGTTTGAGGGCCATGACAGCCTGGTGTTAAAGATTCACTTCCTGTCGCGGGGGATGCAGCTGCTTAGCACGTATGTAGGGATGACATTTTGGTTGAACTAAATTGCAGTCTTTAGGGTTTCTAATTATAATTAGATTGAATTGATAGAGGAATTTTCAAAGGATAACCAAAATTTTGCAGTTTTGTGAATTTTCAACTATTTATTTTATGGGCTAAGAGTTGATGGAAGTATGGGGGTTGTCATGTTTTAAATCATGATTTAACATCTCCAAACTAACTTGCTAGCATTATGTACCAAGTACAGTAGAACCTGTCTTGAAAGACCACCCCATTGGCCATAAAAATGTGGCCTCTCGAGACAGGTGGTCTTTGGTGACAGGTTGAATTACATTGAAATGCAAGACCTTCTGCTAGGAATATCTGGTCTTTAAAGACAGGTGGTCTTTTATGGCAGTGGTCTCTCAAGACAGGTTCTACTGTACTGATGACGCTAATGAAACACAGCAGTAAATTAAGGAAGAACCGCAATGGTGTATCATTAAAAGCCATAAGATGCTAAAATAACTCAAGGCTCAGGTAAAACATCACTATACCAGAATTGACCACAGAATTCAAAATTTTTGGTGAATTCTTTTTAGCTACAATAGTGTGGATTTATACCCTTATTGTAAAGAGTCCAGTTATAAGTGGTTATTACTCTGGAACAGTGTAGCACTGTGTGTGTGGTGCTTGATTGTTGAGTAAGTGGTGACCATGCACATTATGGGATGGTCTTGTAGATTGGCTTGGTTCACTGTTAAAAAAAGCCTGCATATGTCATGTATGTATTATGGTTGTTCAACCTCTTCCATCCGGCTTGCAATCCAGAGGTTCAGATGGTCTGCTGAAGCTGTGGACAATCCGGAACAGCGAGTGTGTGAAAACTCTGGATCAGCACGAGGACAAGGTCTGGGCCCTGGCTGTGGGCAGAGAGGAGGACCGGATTATCACAGGGGCCAGCGACTCCAATATTATCCTCTGGAAGGTTAGAAACTGGTAGAGTGATGTACTCATTCCTATCATGGGCTGGGGTGGTGTTAGCAACACATTTATGCTGAGACAGAATTTTATCCGAGTGATAAAGTGTTTGATGGCAGATCAAAGGAGCTCAAGTCTTGTCTTGTCAATTTCATCTAAATCCCCAGACACTGCTTGGCCCATTTTAGCCACAAACTGTTGGCCTATAGTTTAGCCACAATCCCTACATTCTTGGTCCAGTTCAGCCAGCCAATATATGTGCAGAAAGAAGACTGAAAAATGTACAAGCATTTCATGTTCATGTGACGTTATTGCAGTAGTAACATACTTTATATGCATGTGTCATGAATATGGATATGGTTCTAATAACAATTCTGAACTTCAGAACTAAAAATACGAAGAGTAATTTGCACAGCATGTATTTCCAACTATGAAACAACCCATTGAACAGAATGCTGCAATATTTAACTTACAAGAAACAAATAGAGAAAAAACAGACAACAGTTTAGAGTTGACTGTGTAGATTGTAGGAGACTTGCCATATTGCATGTAAGTGTGTCTGTCCAACAACAGGTTACTTCTTGTATTTTAAAACCTGTAAGCTGTGATTGTTTCATACCAGGATGTAATGCATACATGTATGGTTCTCATAATAATTTAGAACTTAAGAACGAAGAGAGTACTTTGTACGTCACTTATTTCTAACTATGGCACAACCCTTTGGGTGCTATACTACTTAACTTGCAAAAAAAAAACGCAGCATGTGGCAGTTGATTCTATACATTGAAGGTGACTTACCATATTACATGCTAGTGATAGTCTGTGTCATACAACAACTTATCCTTGTGTTAAACTTTTAAAACCCGTAAGCTGTGATTGTTTCTTACCAGGATGTGACTGAGACTGAGTTTGAGGAAATGAGACAGAAGCAAACAGAGCAGATACTGAAGTAAGTGCGGCCAAACCTCTTTTGAAGACCACATGAAAAAAAATAGCCGGCACCTATGAATTAACAGCAGATCTTGAAAAAACGTGAAACCATCCCTGACATAAAAGCACCACAGAACTAAGACCAGTTATTGGATGAATAAACCTTTATCATTGATTCTCTTAGTTGTGACATTACAATGTAATTCAAGTTATACTCAAAGACATTGGTCCAAGGAGAATTTCTCAGAATCCCTTGCTGTCGCTATATTGCAGATGCCATAAATGTATCGATTTGACTAGACAGATGATTGATTAAATCAAAATCAAGCAATGTATGAACTGATATATCATTTGACTGCAAACTAATGGCTAAAAGAAGCAGGAGTCCACAGATTATTTCAGACAAACTTTGAGCAATGTGTATAGTAGGAAACCGTGTCACCTTGTCAAGAAATAAGCAGGACATGTATGCAACCGCCCATAAAAACACCTTTTTAATTTGTAAAGTGAAGGAAATTTATCAGGTCTAATGTTTGTGATTGTTGATTGCATAATCTAAATGGTTGACATTGACTAACACATTATCAAATTGGCTATTTTCGGAAATTTAACAGAACATTTTGTTTGTGTTTGCTTGACAACAATCTTTTCTGCCGTTGCCCAGGGAACAACGACTCCAGAATTTATTGGTACAGAAGAAATATCTGAAGGCATTAGGTCTTGCCATCACCTTGGACCAACCATTTTGTGTTCTCAAGGTCATTAAAGGTCAGTTGTTCTTGTGCATTATAACACCAGGCCTACCAATAGTTGTGTGTTGTTGGGGCATCCTATCCCCAGATGGGATCCCCTTATGGAGTTACCGAGTTTTTTTTTCCTCCGTCCGCTGCCAAAAATGGCATTCCCGGAGGCCTATCACAATGAAGGAAACCTTGCATTGGCCTGGTGTTTTATGAAAACCTTCTTATAGATAGTCTTCAGAACAAGTTTAAATTTTTTTTCCAATACGGCCATTTTCTCCTGAGTTATGGCTGTGTTTTGAGTAAAATAGCTCAAAAATCCATTCCCGGAGGCCAACACAATGAAGGAAACCTTGCATTGGCTTGGTATTTTAGGAGAACCTTCTTATAGATAGTCTTCCGAACAAGTATAATTTTTTTCCAATACGGCCATTTTCTCCCAAGTTCTGTCTTTTTTTTTTTTTTTTTGAGGAAAAATAGCTCAAAAATGCCGTGCTGGAGTGTTATAAAGATAATGGGTACTTTTTGCCCAACCCGGATGCCCCATCACGTTGCACAGCAACCGACTGTCTAGTTATGTCATGTTTCAATCTTACTCCTACACTTGTAACATGCAACATGTTTATACCATGTTCCCTAGTAACATATTTGATCATAATAACAATTTAAATGCTAGAATCAAGTGGTTATTTAATGGTTTTAAGATCATATAATAGTGAAAAGAAACCAGTATGCAGGGTAACCAAGCTGAAGACTGCCCCCAAAATTAAAGACACAGTTTGCCTAGTAACTAAAAGCTCCACACCAGGTTATATTGGTTTAGAGTAGAGACCACCTCAAAATAAGACCACCCTGGGCTTGGCCATATGTGGTCTTAATTCCAGGCTTGAATTGTAGTCCTTAAATTGTCTGGCTTTGAGATTAACCATGCTAACACAGATAGCCAGTTATCCTTATATCCCAACATACACGTAATAACCCTACCAGGACTGACACCATGGTAGTAATATCATGAATATGCATTAGCGAAGTCTATTTTTGTTTTTTCAATATTTTTCTTTGCTTGTAAGGATAGGATAACATATTGTAGATCGAGCACAGTTACCGTCGCTACAGGTACATCTACCTAACTATACATGTACGTTGCTCAGTAATATTTGACAAAAAGTGTTTTAATATCGAGTATCCTCATTGATTGAGCAGAAATAGAGAAGTACATTTTCTCCCAAATGAAACTTTCAGAGATCCTTGGAGAAGGACAAGGCAGGGAGGACTTAGATCAAACTCTGCGAAAACTTCGGCAAGACCAGAGAGGTACGTCGATGTACTTGATATTTTAAAGTAATGTTGCCACATTGGCTGTAGTATTGTAACTGCCATGTAAATCAAAATTTCATTCACCAAGTAACTAACATACATGAGTTGTAGCAGTGCATGTAATTCCATCACTGAGTTACATATATTGCGTTGTTTTCCTTTGTATGAGTTGTACAAATCTACATGTATCATCTCAAGCCATTTGCAGTTTGAATCTTTTTGACTGAAAAATTGGATGGAAGTGGCCAAAAATCCAGTGAATCGAGTGAACAGAGATAGTTGTAGGTTCCTAATAATATTACTTACATGCACATGTATATGAACCAATACATGCAGCAGCAGTTACTGTAGTAGTAGTAGTAGTAGTAGTAGTAGTAGTAGTAGTAGTAGTAGTAGTAGTAGATATTTTTCTGAAAATATACTTTCGGAATGACAATGAATCACAAGGGTGTTACTATTGTGCAATATATGTCACTTAATTCAGAACTTAGCTTAAATAATAATATTCAATGTGTTATAGTCATTATACTCTTAAAAAATATCCTGAAGTACATGTATACTGTCTTTATAAACAGTGGTTTAATGCTGGTTTTGTACTGTAAATGTGTTTCTCGGTTCGCCTCAGAATCCATACTTGGCTACTGTGTTCAGTGGAACACCAACAGCAAACACTGCTATGTCGCCCAGGAAGTCCTGTCTCTACTCCTTCACAGTGTGCCCCCTGACATCTTCCTACAGCAGCCCAATGCCAGACAGGTCCTGGAGGGCTTGCTTCCCTACACAGGTCAGTGCTTAATACTGCAAAAAACACTACTGAGTGGTGGAATAAAGTGTCTGAAAATCCGAGACCAGACCGAGTTACATGAAAATCGAGTTGGAGGCACTTTTGAAACCAATATACGGGGTCTTGTTTCGCATACAGGGGAACCTGGGAATTGGGACACCCAAGGGACTGTCAAAAACTACCCTGAATTCTGAGGTGGTCTTATTTCTCAGGTCCATTTCTATGTAATGAATAGACCTAGGGACTGAAGTAGCTGTCCTTAATTCCCAGGTTGTCCCTATTTCTCAGGTGGCCTTAAAGACAGGTTTCACTGTATTTTGTCTCACTTGAACATGACTAATATTTGAAAATGAAATAATAATAGCCTTAGATGAAGGCTGCTCTTTATATGTAGCAGATTCGAGAAAACAAGAAACGTACGAGTTTTCTTGTAACTTTTTTCAGGGCACTATAAAAATTTGAAAATATTACTTCAATATTCACATATATGTAGATCTAATATGTAGAGCTTTTCGGGGTTTTTTTTGTTTTTTTTTTTTTTTTTTTTTTTTGCTTTTCTTTTTTTTTTTGCTTTTCGTTTTTTTTTTTTTTTTTGGGCTGGGTCTCATCGACAGCACGTCAGTTATAGTATTCTATGAAAGTGTAATATATTAGCTGTGTAACAGCTCATGGCTATGATGAGATACCACAGATTGTACGCATATGTATACTTTCTTTGTGAATATGTGAATTGTGCAATTTGAAAATAAATTACTACTACTA
>JAAUYG010130683.1_pt1 | contig 13532 bp, 8 predicted proteins | sample 7278091 | NCBI WGS metagenome assembly JAAUYG01 (sample SAMN14350201, study PRJNA611818) | marine sediment metagenome | isolation source: surface marine sediment (0.6m) | place: French Polynesia: Moorea | collected 2018-08
CTTATTAGAGAGGTGTCCTTTGGTGAGAGGGAGCATTACATACATTCACAGTACTTGCTGCTAGAAATTTGTGTCCTTTATAGAGGGGTGTCCTCTCTAGAGAGTGTCCTCTAAGAGAGAGACCACTGTACACAGTTGAGCCCCAGGATTATGGCCAGACACCGGAGTAGTGTAAAACTGGTCTTAAAGTTAATAGTGAGGTGGTCTTATTCCAGAGCGCATTAAGCGATGAAAATATAGTTTTAGGCCTTCTTGAGAAGTAGTCTATTTTCACAGGTGGTCTTAATTCCAAGGTGGCTGCAATGTGAGATTCCACTGTATATATTTTGTTTACAGTGATTAAAAATTATTGAACCCTGGATTAGGGAGATGCAAGCATATTGTTTGTTCAGGGATCATTGACCTACAGTTTGTTTGTTAGTTTCCTTTGATGTCAACAGAACCTACTTACATACTGCACGTACAAGTGTCTAGAGAGCCGAGTTGCATTACTGGGTAGTCTGACTCCATGGCAGTTGACGCACTTCATCGATTGTGGGGAGCTATTTTTTTCATCCAGGGGGAAGGGAAGTGAGGGGGTGAGTTGAACGTGTTGGTCCACGTGGCTCCAGAGTGTCGACTAGGGTGACAAGTCTGCGCGTCATTAGATTGCTGTCCCTGTCACGAGTGCAGGACACTTGTAGACAGGAGATTTCACTTGGGTTTCTGTTCCCTTCCCAGTCACTGGGGGGGGTAAGCTGGAAGCCTGTGTCATCAGGCTTGCTACACCACTAGACCTATAACATAAAATATTAAACACTGGAACTGGGGGCTGTTGTGCTTCAAACCTATGATAATACTGTATGAAATGAAATTACCCAGTACTAGTATTTGATTTAAAGCATTTTCTGGCAAAATGAGGACCGTCTAAGCTGGACAAACCAACACGCCAATGGGGAAAGATTAAAGTTTCCCAGACTGGATTTGAACCTGAGACCCATTGATCTGAAGTCGAATATATCTTTAATTACCTCTCAGCCAACTTGACACTGTAGAGGTATTATATACTCATGATGTACAGCGATCGCTGTCTTAAAGGACACTCTAGAGAGGACATCACCTTCCCCCCCCCCCCCCCCAGAAAGGACATTATTTCTTGACAGCAAGTGCTGTGAGTACATGTGATGCTCCCTCTCCCAAAGAACACCTAATAAGGACAGAATTTTTGGTAGAAGGGTATCCTTATTAAAGAGGGACTACTGTATAATATAATTCCAATTGCTAGACAGTCTGGTGGGTACCCTCGGAAGGTACCTGTATCTTTTACTTCAGTAACCCTCTAAGGTAATGTTTGTCATGTCCTCCACAGATTTCCTGAAGTAAGTTATAATACAGCACGTACAATAGTCCCTCGATTTAAGGACACTCTAGAGAGGACACCCCTCTATAAACGACACAAATTCTTGGCAGCAAGTTGAGTGAATACATGTGATGCTCCCTCACCAAAGGACACCTCTCTAATAAGGACAGAATTCTTTAACAGCATGGGTGTCCATGTAAGAGTGGGACCACTGTAATATGTGCACTTAAATAAAAGGACAAGGTGAGATGATACCGAGGTTCCACTGTGTTATGTAATAACGCCCAGACCTTGACGAGGGAATTCTGCCAGGTCACACTGGCAGCAGCAGTCAGAACTGTGTCACCTCTACAGAGGTTTGTCACCACCTTTATGTGTCATAAATCTGCGAGGGATGCCATATAGGGCCAGGTCTCCCACAGCCACTGGCGGTTTGATTTCATAGGTTCTCATTTCCACAGCCGCTTGACTAAACAAGGAAAGGAAAACTGGTCAGGCCCTGGGGATGTGTGGGTGTTTGGGTGGGTGGGTGGGGAACCTGCTAAGCCTGGCATTGCCACCCATTTACTCAGCTATTTCAAGATTTCGGTTGACGTCAAGGCAAAGGGCGCAAGACCTCCTTGCCTCTGTTTCTTGGGCTTGAACTAGGAGGTACTTACACCCACTGCCAAGGGGGAGGAACCCCCCAGCTTGCTTCATTTGGTGGTGGTGGTGCTGCTGCTGCTGCGGCTCTGCAGTAGGGCAGAAGTCACAGACGTTTCCTGCAGGGAAAAGGAGTATCTGATAAGAACTGGCTAAAACATGTAAAAAGAAGGAAGAACGCTTCAGAAACACTCCAGACAATAGTAGAAGTCTTACATTGTAAAAGCAAACTTCTAGCCTGAATTCTTTTCCTTTGAGCAGATAGTCCATGATAACCATTGCGTGGGTATTGCTTTCAGACTTGTTTAGTCTTCAATGGATTACCGTATTAATTCCACTAAATTTTTTAAACACACACAGTACCTTTAGAAAATCTGAAATGCTTCACTTACGAAAAAAAAAAAAATATCATTTCCATGTGTGCAGTTTTGAACCTGTTAGGTAAAGCTGGGACACTGCCTTAAATGTCTGTAGAAATCTGGTACTGTTACAGATAAAGAGTCTGGGGGACTGTGGCATGTTGTACACACAATAGGATGAATATGGTAATACAGCTGCACCTGGCCTAGTATTGAAAATACAGGGTAATGCGAAGTAATTGGAAATCTGTCAGTATAGTAGTCCCTCTCTAATAAGGGCGCCCCTTCTACCAAACAATTCTGTTGAATGTTCTTATTAGAGAGGTGTCCTTTGGTGAGAGGGAGTATTCACAGCACTTGCTGCCAAGCAGTAGTGTCCTTTCTTCTGGGGGGTGGAGTAGGTGGGGTGTCTTCTAGAGAGTGTCCTTTAATTAAGAGAGTACCACTGTACTGGGTCTCCTGGGGAGGGGGGTATCCTCTCTAGAGAGTGTCTTTTTTTAAGAGAGTGTGTCCACTGTGCTGGGTCTCCTTTATAGGAATCCATAACATGCATAGTGTGTCGAGTGTCATGGTAGTGATCCAGAGCCATTTGTGACTACTAGTAGCGGAATGATTTTACCACTGTTTATTAAGTTGTGTTGATATACATTGGCTGATTGGGAAAGCATTCAACTCCAGCTTGATGGGTGGTTGTAGGTTCAAGTCCAATCTGGGACACTTAGAACTATCTAATTCGTGCTATTGGCCGCATACTGCTTAGCCCAGTTTAGTCTTTATGTTGTGCAGAAAGATGGCTTCGTAACCAAATCACTGGACCTAACGTATTACCTGATGAATATGATTGATATGTTACTATCAATTTTCGTTACCATGTCATAATAAATCAGTTACAACTGTATCACTATGTTAAGTACATTGTACCAGTATATTTTCAGTGAAGTTTCTGTGTATCATAACACACTTACCCGGTATGTACTGTGTATAAAGAAACACTTGTAATATGCTCCCTACAGAGCATGCAATTTGGATATCAGTCCTGCTAGACTTGATAATGAAACAGTCCTGGCTCAATGAATCCACCCAATTATGTAATGCCTGCATGATGTATGTATTTTATGAAACTGACATACCATCCTGGCCGTGGGGTCAATATCCGGAAACATCTCTTAAATGTTATTGTAGAAAACTAACTAAAACCATCAACCATTGTCTGTTGCAATGCATGTCGTCTACGATTTTTTTTTTTGACTTGACATTTTTCCTAGAAACAGGCTCCCTGTTCTTTTTATTTACATAAAAACTTAATATTTAATATTTACATTGTCATATGACATGAACAATGCTCATCTGTATGTTTGCTGGCTCCCGATTGGTCATATCAAATATTAATTTGCAATATAAGGTAATACAGTGCTCCTTCTATTTTAAGACCACCTATTGAATCATGAAAATGTTGTCTTAGTTTGCAGGTGGTATTATAAGAAAGGTTCAATAAATACACAAAATTGCTCTTTGGGACCTAATTAGAGGGTGTTACATTCAAGGTGGTTAAAATCAAGGGTTGTGAAAGAGAGTGATCTGACTAGAGAGCCATGTCACTGCTGTCAGCACTGAATATAACATTGGTACTGATCAGTTTGCTTCAGGTTACATGTTTCATGATTACCTGACAGGGTGGCTTCTGCTAGCTTTAGAGAATGGTGGCGTGAGGTGCTAATTTTGAAATAATCACCTCCCCTGGAGCCTGCACAAAATCTTCCCTGGGGGTTCCATTGGGCATTGTGCAAAATCTAATAGAAGACTGCAAATTGTATCCTATTAGATATACATGCTGCTTTTTGGATCTGATGAAATTGTGCCTTTGGGTATAATCTGTGAATGAAGCTAAAAGTGAACTCAGGGAAAGAAATTTCTTTGCTCTTCTTACGTGTCTTAAGGAAACAAATTATCTATCCAACTTGCTGCTCGTTAGGTAAATGTTATTATCCAATGGTACAACATATATATACATGTATATTGTTTGACCTTTTCCTTTATCAGAATGAAGTTTTTGGCAAAGGAAAAGACGTTAGTGTCTGGATTGCGATGTTCCAGACAGTAAATATGAATATTGTAAAACACAAACCAGCTCTGCATTCTAGTGGTGTATGCTAAAACACTTAATTAAATACATGTAAGAATCTGTGTGGCAGAACATGCATTTATATATGTACAACACTGCACACAGGTACCCAAAATTATTACACACACTTGGGTAATGTGTCAGCAATTTCTTCTCCAGGGATCAGTTTATGAAAAAATCTTAATTCACTACTTTCCTTGGCAACTGTTGTCTTTTCTGTGCTGATTTCACTTGATATACTACTTATTCATTAATAGTGGACTTAAGATTTTTTTTTGGACACTGGCCCTGGCCTCAGGGTAACACACACCTTTGCTGATCATTGCTCAGGTGTGATCAGATCATTTCATGATACCATCTCCCTGCTGAGAATGATAGAGATATACTGTGTATAGCCAGCCAGTGATAATTGGTCAGATTGCACATATTGCACATAAAGTTAATTTGCACCTCAGGTATAAGTGCTCAGCTGCTTCTATCTTTTTGCTCTGAATTGGCCATGTTATTCTTTTGGATCCTGTCATAAAAAAAAGCAAGAAAAAAAATCTCCACACCATCTGGGTCTGCTGAATAGCTGGCAAATAGTTGTAATCATCATAATTAACTGATGAACCTGGGAGAGCATGGTAATATATGCATCCCAATTTCCTTTGCTTGTGTGTAGCTGCAGGCAACAGAAAGTAACTGTTATTGTATTTGTTTCATACTGATTATTGACTTGTCATGCAATGGCCGGGAGTGCAGACATCCTTTAGTACCTCCTCTCATCATGCTCATGCTATTTTGGCATGCTTAACGGGAATGTACAAAATATGCAAATTCATCTCCCTTCACAGGAACAGGTGGTTATTGACTATGCAAATGATATGCAAATGTTGAGGGAATTCTTTGGTAGTGAGGACTATTTGTGGGACGTGTTTCCCAATGTAGGAGCAGGTACTGTGTCAATGTGCCATAATACGTACCTCACACCTGAGGATACACAATTGTGCCTTCAGCAATGCATGTTTAGGACAATATGATATGACCTTAATAGGCATCTACCTGACAATGTCAAATACTGTTACAGAGACTTCAGAATTAATATGTCACAAGGTTGGACTTTGCTTTCAAATGACAACAGTCCCCACTGTATATGATAGCTAGTAGTGAGTGCAAACTGTCAATATGGATATCTGGCAAGCTGCATGAGCTAAGGCTGTCCCTACGGACTGCACAGTTACATGTACACATGTATATTGGACATTTCTTCTGACACCAGCTGGGAGTTGTTTTAATTGGCTATACGGTGGAATCCCACCTTAAGACCACCCTGGAAATACGACCACCACAGAATAAGACCACCTTGAAATAAGACCATCCCAGAAATAAAACCGCCCCTGACGTAAGACTACCCCAGAATTAAGACCATCACTGAAATAAGACCACCTCCAAACTAAGACATCCACTGAAATAAGACTATGAAATGAAAGCCAGAAATACCTAAAAATGACAAATACCTAAAAAATGACCAGTTACTACAAACTTCTCAACAGTGGAAATCATGTCACTAGTAATTGTCTTCAGAATGTGTTGGGTAATTTTAAATCACTGATTGATCCTTGTTTGTGTTGTTTTGAACTGAACATCCCCCCCACCAAAAAAAAAAAAAAAAAGAAGAAAATTGTTCCTTTGTATTGAAGAGTACGACATGCTAGCTAAAGTGGTAAGATGCTTGGCTTTGGATCAATACATCGTTACAAGTTCAAATCCAAGCTGGAGAATGGACCTTGTTCCCTGTGTGATGCTTGGCCCAGTTTAGCCAGCCATCCCATGTCCAGAAAGAGGGTCCTGAAGCAGATGGTTTTATTTCCTTTTCCATTTTAAAGCAACTTCCAATGCATGCACTGATGTTGGCGTTACTCAAAATAGACATGTTGTACATGTGACAAGAATAGAATGGTGGGAGAATGGGAGGATGAGGGAGTTTGCTGCACTAACATGGGCCAGCTTGTGTGGCCTTTGTTTAGACTGGTGTGGTGACCAGCTAGTCAAACCAATGGCCTACTATATTTAGTGTGTCAGCTGGTCCCTAAATTCCCATTAGGGCATTTCCTTGGAGCCAGATTTGCTGGCTGTGACACCTGTTTGTAAATTGCCCTCTATTGAGTGAAAACCCGGCAACAGAAGAGATATAAGGAGAGGTGTAATCGGCAGCCTAATAGTGAATCAGCAGTATCCATGCAAAAGACAAAATAAATATATAAGTAAATAAATAAATGCCACCGACCGGGTGAGGGCAAATACCATGTATGTTTTAGCAGGGCGATGCATGTGTATGTTGTTGCAAGTAATTTTGAACAACTTGAGGCATGCACAGTATTGATGGATTTTGGTAACAGATAACGAATACGGCAACTGTGCAAGGTTTGGGGGGGGGGGCCGGGGGGGGGGGTAGCAATGGATTGATAAACAGAAATACCGGTACGCATCAATTCTAACAGATTTTCTTATATTGCCGATGCATCGATTAATCATTTATCACTAGATGATAGACATCTTTAACATTCAGATTACCGGTATGTATCTATTTATTGTACACAAGCACTGATATGACCAGTTACAACAGCTGTAAAAGAAATACTAGCATTAGTAAAAATTGTTGTTACTTGTATGAACAAATGAAAACTTTTGTTCAAGATTAGCTAAATACAGGTAGCATATTACACAGTTTGCATTACTAGGTGTTTGTGTATCATGTCACATGCTACTAGTAATGTGTTAGATCAAACCTACATTTACTGTGTGAACGGAGATAATACGTAGAGACATGTTATGGTCAACACCAATTGATAAGGTCTGATTTAGGGTTGGTTTGAAGGATTTGCAACAACTTGCCCTTATCCAGTGCGGGCATATTTATCAGCACATGCTCCTTTGTGTAAGATCCCCTTGCCTAATCTTAATTGTCAGGCTTTAATCATGTTCAGGCTGGTCCATGAATCAAATCTCCGATTCCAATATCCCTTGCCCTGGCTTCAAAGGTGTATGGATGTTGGCAGAATTCCAGCAGTCAGCAGTGCATGTGTGCAGGTATTCATTGTGCACCAGTGGGTACTACATGTAACTGTGCCATAAACTGCCGGAATATTAAAAAAAAAAAAAAGATTTTCAATACAGTTGACCTGATGACCAGCACTACATGATTACATTTCACCAATACGGTGTATCTGAGGGCCAAAAAATGGCCTTGGAGAATAAAATGCTGAAGAATGCCGTTTTGGCTACTGATCATGTGTGAAGTCCTTGCCAAAGTCAGACAGCCATGTGTTTGCAGACCATTTGAAATGTGCAAACCCACAGCACAAAGAACATGTCGCTGGGCAAATTTCCATGCGACACCTGTGACGCTATATAGGCACCATACCTGATATCCTTCTGTTGCTGTCCCCTTTATGCTTTGGATTAAGTTAACCCATTACGGTACCATGACGCCCGCCAGTAGCCTGCTGGCTAATCAATGCCTTGGCTGCCCTGGGCTGGCCTTAGTTAAACGGATGATACTCCTGGGTGGCATCCCTTCGGAAGCTCTTTAGGGCATGTTTTGAGCTTCTACCGCCAAGCGCTGGTGACAAAGAAAACTCCCCCAGAGGAGACAATACAGGGACATCGATGGCACTGTCCTGGATTTTCCGCGCCTACCTGTCTCTCAAACACTGCGGAAATGTAGCGGCCCCGCTGGAGTATTTTTAGCCCCAAACCCTTAAGGACGAGGCAGCGGTGTATGGGAACTCGTACAATTGAATACCCTACCCTGCCTTACCGTCTAACAGTTTCCCCAGACAAGCGAACAGCAGCGTCGGAAGGACAAGGATTATCATGTGGACATTTTACCTGTCTGGACTTGGACATAATGGTGTCACATAGTTCAACAGACGTTGTGATTGGTTTCAGCCAAGCCGTGGACCCGTCCTATTATTGTCTCAGCCAGGTCACACACATATTTTATCATTGATGAAGCGCCGATGTGAACTGCCATAGTATGGCGCTGCTTTGTCGTAAGATTGGCTTGGGGTCTAAGAAAGGTCCTTGTGTTGTCGTTTCAGTGAGCAAGGCTCAGCAGTTGCTGCAGGGATTACAAGCACCGGAGGATGAAGGCCAGCAGCTCACTGCTGTCATGGAAATGTGTCAGGTAGGTGGTTTCCATGGCAACCCTAGATATAATCCAATGGTTCAATTGTTCCTTGGTCTATATCTATATTGTAAAAGGATTGTTGTGTAGATGTAAACATGTTTATAAATGGTAGCTCTAATCTGCTATATCATCACTTCATTCCAGTGTATATCCATAGCAACAGTGATTTTGAAATGGGTGCCCCTCACCCCCACACACCCCCCTGCCCCCTTCTTCCCCAAATACAAAGTCATGAACTTTCCAGCCCCAACTCTACCAGCTTTCCACACATACTAGTAACTATGGTAACTACTTGTAAACATATTTCAGGTGTGGGCACTCCTGCTGTAATCTGTGATTAACATGTTGATGCCACTTCTGACACCAAATAACAAATACCAGGTGTTACACAGGCATATGGAAGGAGATCCACTGTACAAATGGTACAGTGTACGATGTATTGATTTGAAAAGTATTCCTAGCCTATTTACATGATATAGGGTACTTCATTGAAGATCAGCTGATCAATCTGGTGGACACTCCACTCCATCCTAATACAATACCTACACACACTGACACATGACACATGTGGCCTGTATTATGTGATGATGACGACACAGATTTTGCTTTCTTTTTTCCCCTGGCTGCTTCATGGATTTGTTTTCAGACCTTGCCAGGGTATTGTCTATGTAATCAGTAGCAGCATAGATGATTCACTGCGCTGGATAATCTGGTTGTCCCCCCTCTGATTGATATCATGACTATGGCCACCTTCACTTTATTTGGCGAGAAATTATGACCACACTCAAGAGGTGGCCTTTGGCAAGAGGGAGATGTCAATATATTAATAGCAGCAGCAAAGATTGTTGGTCTCATTAAATCTTGTCCTCTATTGACATGAACCAGGGGCCACTGTACAATGTATAAAACATTCATGAAGATTATGAAGTACCTGGTAAGGTGGAGGAGGTGTGTGAGTCTGGATTTTTTGCCTCCTCATGCTCACCCCCAGTCTGACAAAACTTACTTCATACATCTATGTAGCAAACTGGAGTTCTATCAGGGCTGCACTTCTTGATAATATTTAAGTAAGTTTTTACTTTAGCCACCAATCTTGGCTCTGCGATTGGCTAAGAATATTACTTGTAAGTCAAAAATTAAGACATCTATTAAACCTAATACTCCGATTTACTAAGACTCAGCAAGTCAGTTTCTTAATCCGTTCCTGTACATGAGTACATCATGCAGAAAAGAAATTGACAGTTAATAGTTTAAATAATGACCCTAACACATTATTCTAGGTGGACGGGAAGCATTGATTGCCGACACCTGATATTCGATACCGAAGCCTCTGGAAGAAAATCCGACATTAATCATTGTAGAAAAAAAATAATGATTCATACACCTCGCAGCACGTAGAGCGTTATTTTTTCCATGTTTGTCCAAAGGGGATTTTAGGGCCTCTCAGAATCCATCACCTGCTGGTAGTCCTAAATTTTTGTAGCTACAAGTTTAACATGTTTTATACCATGCTTGTTAGGTCTGACAAACATTGGCCCCTTATCCCCCCACCCCCCACCCCCCTCCCAAACTGTTAGCAATCAAGTCCGTCTTAGCAACCGGTCTTGCCAACTATGACTCACTGTCTAATATCATCATAGGGTCATTCCTGTAAGGAAGACAGAAGCTTTGGCGATGTCTTGTGAAGTTCATGTGCATACACCATGTACATTTTAGCAAGGACCAGAAAATTTTGTTGTCAAAGTAACTTAGGTTCTTCAGAAGGAAATCCAAACTAAAAGTTATAAACAAATTGTTTAATATTTTAATATCTAAAAGTCCATTTAATCAGTGTGCTTACATGTTGATGGAAGATTGGAATGATACGTTACATAGAAAATTCATCACATGCTAACCACTTTGAATATTTGACTTAAAATATCCGTTTCTTTGTGCAAGCAGATGTTGAGTTTCTCCATATTGTAGTGAGCATGGTTGGGCATGTCTTTCTGTAATACCGCTGTGTCATTGTTACACAGGGAGGGGCCTACATAAGTACATGTACCATGCTCGCCAAATACCGCTGTAGGGGGTGGGGTGGAGCTATAGACAGTCGACGTAGCTGCAGGTGTTCGGAAGTGCTTTATTTGGTTTGAAAAGGAGAGTCAATGAAAACAGTCACACACATGAACACGATGAAATAGAGTACAAAAGTGTGACAAAATGCCTTTTATTATACATTTACATCTGGATGCATGATGAAACTTGCAATATCTTTTCTGCCCTTGCCCTACATATACATGATGTAGTTTAGTGCCATTTTGCATATTCTGTTCTTAAAATTTTCTACCGTACCTTGCAAGGGGCTAGTGGTTATGCAGAGCAACTTTCCTGCCAAAAAAAAAAAAAAAAAAAAAAATTTCGACATTTTATTTCTGAAACTTTTTTCTGCTGTAAAATATTGCTCTAAACAATATAGAATGTAAATAATAGAGGCGTTTTCTGCCCCCCCCCCCCCTCGCAGTAAATTGTATAGGATTCAATGTTGTAATTTGTTTGAAGAAGAATTAGAAGTCATTAATATAAATGACGAAAACTTAAATGTATCCATTGTAGACTTGTGGGAATACCTGCATTTACTTACACTGGTATTTATTTTACCGGTTTACCATCCATTAATGTTGGCCAATTGGAAAGGATTTTTATCATGCAATTGGCCAAAATTTAGTCAAGCTGTTATATGTACATACCCCATGCCCAGACACACCATGCTCTGGGGATAATATAGCACCATTGTTTTATGCTCATTTGCAGGCATATGCCTGACAATCTCCTGCACAATATGATTTCACAAGCACTTATTTAGGCCACTAAATCAGCCAAGTAAGGAATTCATTGTTTATTTACACTCAGCCTAACAGGCAGTGTGGCCAAATTTCATCATTCGGCATAGGTCCATATTTGTAGCACACACAAGTGTCTCTATTCATTCTCCTAGCTGCATTAGCATGGTCCTACCCGGTGTTTGAAGACCACTCTGATTCAATATAGCCAGCTACTATATTTGGGCGACCCCCTGTTGCTGGATTTAATGTGATTTCCGATGTCTACCATCTACAGGTGCTGCCAGGCACACCATTCTGCCTGGGGGTGCTGAACAACAACCAAAAACTAAAAAAAAAAAAACATTAACCAACTCTGTAATCACATGGACAATCAAAGGATGTTTCTTGTCTTGCTTTGGCAACTTCCCACTTCATATGTTATATGGTACAATGTAGCATAAATTACACATGTAACGGTAGGCTATTTCGACAAATAAAAACACTTTGTGTCATGCTATTGCAGTACATGAAAGGCAGTGCTGTAGTAGAAGCATCCACAGTATTTGATTGCAGACCGGCAAGTTAGGGGTTCAAGTCCAGTCTGGGGAAGGATCTTCCATTTAATCCGTTTACTAAGTATATGTGTTTTCTCAGTTTCTTAAATATATAAGTTTTTGCCAGGTTAATAAGAAGTGTATGCTGCAGTCCCCTTCTATTAAGGCTACCAGATTTGGTAAGAAATTATGTCCACATTAGGGAGGCGGCCTTTGGTAAGAGGGAGAACTAACTGCATTAACCCATATAATATATAATTGGCATGGCAGTATAATGAAAGACATTGCACTCAGAGGTTTAATTTTCAAGTAGGAAGCACTAAAATAGCAAAGTATATACCGGTACTACTAGCTCCCTGGTGCTGGTACTCGACAGATTTGAGGAAACAAGAATGGATGCATGGACATAAACCATTAATTTGTGTACATATACCACCATCCTGTGTGCAGTAGTGTTTCTCTTGACTCTTTGAGTATTTGCATTATACCATGTACATCATACATTATACCATGTACATCATACATTATACCATGTACATCATACATTATACCATGTACATCATACATTATACCATGTACATATACATTATATCATGTACATCAGTCAAGGAATATGAAACACGAATTTCAAGTTTTGACAGTAGTACAATGTTCTTTGTTTCAGTTGTTGGTTATGGGGAATGAGGACACGTTGGCGGGGTTCCCGGTCAAGCAGGTGGTACCCGCTCTCATTACCCTGCTACAAATGGACCACAACTTCGACATGATGCACCATGCCTGCCGGGCGCTCACCTACATGATGGAGGCATTGCCGAGGTCATCCGCCATTGTGGTGGATGCTGTCCCAGTGTTTCTGGAAAAAGTAAGGACTAGTAATCGTTTCCTAATCTGTGGCTAATATCTCCCTACATATATAGGACTTAATAAAATAAAAGGAAATAGAAACTATCAGAGAGAATGAAGTGCAGAGGGGAAACTGTTTTAGTTTCGTTTTTTGAGTACCAATAGTGGGCTGGTAGACATGATCGACACAAAGCTGGTATATGTACCCATTACATCCTTGAAGCATTCACGCATAATAATTAGTTCCGACATGCCTTTCAGTATTTAGCATGTTTAGTACCTACACATTGAGGTTAATTGAAACCATATGGTAGAAAATCGATGTTCTATTTTTATGGGCTCTACCATGCATGTATATCCTGTATAAGTACTGATTTGCGTGTATAACATGCAAGTGTTTTGCTATATGCAGCTCTTAATGTTATCGGTTCATATAGTATGTACTATGAGATTGTTGCTTGGCAGGTATTGATGGTCAGTAGCTATCAATGTAGTTTATGTACTGGTGCACTACTACACGTACATGTATTACCATTAACACTGACCTTGTCAAGCTCAGTACTCAATGTAACGTGTAGTAGTGTACTAGTACATAAACTAAGTTGTGAATCTTTATTCAACAACAGCAACATGAGCAAGCCTGGCTGGCAACCGCTACGCTTTGCTTAAAAGATGCATAGTGCAGCAAAACCTAC
>JAAUYG010297138.1_pt1 | contig 13530 bp, 8 predicted proteins | sample 7278091 | NCBI WGS metagenome assembly JAAUYG01 (sample SAMN14350201, study PRJNA611818) | marine sediment metagenome | isolation source: surface marine sediment (0.6m) | place: French Polynesia: Moorea | collected 2018-08
AATCTTGCATTGGGTGCTATTTTAGGAAAATGTTCATGCAGGCAGTCTTCAGGACAAATTTTAAATTGTTTCTGATGTGCTTATTTTCTTCTGAGTTATTTCTCTTTTCGAGAAGAATAGCTCAAAATGCATTCCGAGAATGTTATGATGGGTGTTTTTGGCCACCAACCGGGATGCCCCATCGCGTTGCACAGCAACCGACTGTCTAGTTTAACATGAAACCAGTTTGTCGTGATAGCAGGCATAAAAAAAAGCAGCTGCAAATCCTGTGGTACAGCAAAACCTTTTTGAAACACCGCCCCAATGACCATAAAAGTGTGGAATGTGGTCCCAAAGACAGGTGGTCTATGGTGATAAGTTAAATAAAGTAATTATGAAATATAAGTCCTGCCAGATTTGATGTGGGTCGTGTCTAACGACTACTCCCAATGGATGCCTTGGTCCTCTCCGCCACTGATAAATTAGTACTTTGAAATCGAGATGGCTATTGTACCGGGGAGCCTTAGTAAGTGTATGTGGGTGTATGCTGCCAGGGATTTGAGGATGTACATGCTGTGGTATGGAGGTCTGCCAGGAAGGAAAATGCTGAGCTTGCTTCAACCAGGAAAAGCTCTGTACAAGAGGTGCAGTTATTAGGAACTAAGTAAACAGATTAAGTTCAGCTGAAAGTGTGGATCAAGACTCAGTTCCCCGAGTTAAGTGCAATCTAAAGTAGCTAGATTAAGAAGTTCCACCTCTTCTACTACATCAAAACATCTGAAATGACAGATTATCTTGTTATGTCCATATAATGTTACTGGTACAAATACATATTTGTAACTGCTTTATTTATATTCCAAAGTCTAAAGGGACTGTACCATATAAATAAAAGTCAAATATTAAGGAACAAGTGACAAATAACCCAATAATTACTTGTATTTATTTTATCAGTGGACAAATATGTAAAGGCACGGCACAATAGATATGTGCCAGATAGTATGCAGACATTATAAGCAGACAATGAATGGACTCTGCATTAGGCACTCAGGAACATTGTTCACAACTACAAGAGCATGAGAGATGAGATCTCTTACAACACTTATACATACCAAGTTATATCTGTTTGTAACACCACAGGTATTTAATTATCTCTTTGACAGTTTCAAAGTCTGTGAAACTGACAAATGTAAATCATTTGTAATTAGGGATGTTCAAATATTGCTGTCAAAAATACAAACAAAAGAAAGAAAATAAAAAATTCTAAGTTATGCGGCACTCTTGGTAGTTCCAATATCTGAATATTGCTTAGAACAACGACGCAAATCTACTGAACTATAAAAATTAATCTGTTCACTACAGGTATCGTGGTGCTGACAAACTGTATCGGCATATTGAAAAACAAACCCATGGGGCTTGCATAAAACAGATTGGCATAGATCACAAGTCTGATACAAGTAAACCTAAATTAAATAAAATCACCTACCGGGGTATGCTAAAATTTGTACCAACATTGATAGCTATTTTTCACCATGTCTAATTACATGATTTGATTACCACAGAAGGCCTCTTGATCATTATTTGAAAATATTAACCATGCACACACCAGATCTGTACGTTTCAATTTTTAACACACGCTTGGGCAAAATATCAAGATTTGGTAAAATTTGTTCTAGTTGACATTTACCTGACCCTGAAAGGAGTATAATCTGAGATAGTATGTGTTATAAATCTGTAGGCACAGTAGAACCTGTCTTGAAAGCCCACTCAATTGGCCACGAGAATGTGGCCCCCCATCCCCCCCAAGACCGGTGCTCTCTGCTGACAGTTTCATTTCTATTAAACTGTAGGTCTGTCTGCAAAAAATTCATGTATGTGGTCTTTCAAGACAGGTGGCCTCTCATGGCAGTGGCATCTCCGGACAGGTTCACTGAACATAACTGCAAGAATAACTTATTCTCTAACTGCAGCTATAAGTTCCAATGCTACAAAACAAACCATTATGGTTTACATCAGTAACAAAAAAAGCTACTGTAACAATCCAGTCACATGCACATATTATTGATCTGTTCAGAACTGCGGTTCGGTGCATACTTACTTGAGGATTGTGGGACATGTCGCCAAACATCAGCAGTTTAATTCACAGGATACCTTACTTTGGCGAAAATTATAAAATCGCTAGTCTTTAACTGACCCACCATTACCTAGAACAAAATGAACAGGTCTCATGTGTGCAGTCTGCAAAATATTTAGATCAGTAAAATATCAATGCCACCAGTATATAGTATACCAGCTATATGTTGGACTGAGGATAGGTTTATGAGCCTACAAGAAAACCTGTCTTGAGAGACCACCCCATTGTCCATAAAAATGTGGTCTCTTAAGACCGGTGACCTTTTGTAGTGGCAGGTTCCTTTGCACTGTAATGTGGGACCTCTACCAAGAATACCTTTGTGGTCTTTCAAGGCAGGTGGTCTGTCATGGGAGTGGTCTCTAAAGACAGGTTTCCCTGTATTGTGGCATTCAGGTTGGTCATTGGTATAGTTCGATCACACCACAGCAACTGCTGTATCGGCCCAGCCCAGCTAGAGATATCGTTTTCATTTGAAAGTAGTGTTTCAAATGTTGTAATGTTTACAGTAAATGTTTAGATGAAAACAAAAACATGCAAAAATTGACTAAAATAAATTACTATGTTTAAACATCTACAGTTTGCCTACTACATGTACAAGGAAAAAATAAAACATATAGCCATATCAATACTTATCTTCAATGCCAGAAAACTGGTTTAGACAATAGATTATAGTAGATTGAAACAGAAGAACTATGCTTGTGATAGACCTGGCAAGATTGTAATGTTGGACACTCAAACCGTTTTGTAAATATTTGCCTATTGAATTGCAATTTTCCATAATATAGCATGCTAAATAGAATCCATATATAAATAACATGAATAAATGTCATATCATATGTGTACAAGCACACACATATACATATATTTCAATTGGCACCAATGGTCTTGCACTAAACTTCATGTATTTAATGATAATACTAAGTAGTTCTGACACAGCTTCTCTGGCAACAAAGCAAGTTCAAAGCGCCTTACATATGAGTACCTCCAGCAAAGCTAGGAATTAGAACACCTGCTTATATATACATATATACCGGTAGCTCCTAATGGAGCATACACCTGTATCCATGCTATAAGGCACCATAAATGTAAACTGAGGTACTTTTTTCCAGTTTTGTAGACCAGTTAAGTCTAGAAACGGACTTAAGTTAACTAATTACCTAGGCAACCATTGTCTTTTCCAAGCTTAAGATGACTGGTTGACTGAAGATTTTCCAAGAAAGTGGCCCCATGGGACAGTGTATCAGCAATGGCAGCTGTATTAAGGTTTGCTGAGCCAAGTTTCATGTGTGTGTCCAATGCGCTATAAGCACTTGGCCATCACGGCCCGACCAAATACTAATTCGAGGCAAATCAATAAATATTGTTAAAATCATCTCTTAAATTTTCTGTGGACAACAAGGTGGGTTAAGATGTATTTAAGATACAAGATAGTTTTCTATAATAAATAGCCTAGTACAAGAAGTGTTGTTCAGAAATGTTGTACAATAAGATGTTATCCATAGTCTTAAGTCTCAAAGACACTAGGGCTGAGTTCAGACCAGCAAACAGAGCAAATATTAATGTTTAATGAATCGTTTTCTCCGTTTGCTCCATTGAACAACCGTTTACAGTAAAAATTGCTAAACAAAACTAACGAGAAATGGAGGAGTTTGCTATAACAAAGATGGTGTCCACAGGAGCTTTCTCATGTTTCCGGTGAAATGCTTGATGTTAACCGTTGTTCAGTAAAGCAAATGGAGTAACTGATTCTTTAACTGTCGGTTCTGTTTGCTGGTACGAACGCATACATGGTAACATGACCGTTTGCTAAACAGTCGTCATGATTCAGTCGAGGGGACTGTTTGCTGTTGCAAACAGAAAACGAAACATTTGCTGGTCTGTACACAGTCCAGTAATAATGTGCATGCATATACAAGATTTTTTCAAGATTTAACAAAAGAGTACCTGTGTAATAACATGCAAAGAAAATCATCGCACAATCGCATCACAGAACCCAGTAAAACATAGGGGAATAGAAGAACACGATTAAAGAGAAAACCGTATAAATAATTTTATCATTTACCCGCAGTACAGAATCAGAGAATAAATACAAGACTAAAATATAATATGCTTACAGTCGAAGCTCCTGTACAGACCACCTGTACATAAAGACCACCTGCTTATAAAGACCACATCTGCATGCCCCCAGTAGTATACTGTCTATGTTATTGAGCCTGCATAAACAGACCACCTGTGTATAAGGGCCACATTATGTAGGTCCCTTGGGTGGTCTTTATATATAAGTTTCACTGTATAATCTTAATACAGGGCTTTGAAATGTCATATAAAAGCGAATACAGTAGTCTCTATTTTACAACCCATTATTTTAAGGCCACCTGCAATATTAGACCATGTTTTGAAGGTACCCTTGGTGGTCTTAAAAGACAGGTGTAGGACGGCAAAAAAATGACAAAATTAAAAGCAAAGTGACAAAAGATCGTACACAAGATTCTTTGGACACAATGCCAGTAGCCTACAGTATATATGCTGTTAAAAGCATCACAAACAACAATCGACAAGTTTAAGATTTTGGCACAATACAATACTTCACAGTGATAATATTGGACGGAGAAGCAAAGAAAAAAAACAGGTATCATAAAATACAAAAAATTCCATGATGATACAAAAATACAACATACAAATATGACCAGGGTATCAAAGAAATGGACGGAAGGTACCCACGCCAAAAATATCAATACAACATGTAACTATAAACACATTTGTACCATTAACAACGCCTATACTTCCCAACTGCAAAACAACTCATGTACAAATACTGGTTAAAACATCTCAGAATTTAACAGCTGACGACATTCATCCTGTGCAACAACCTTAATAACCAGTGGCAGTCGAGTCATAATTGATATCACTGTGTAGAATCAACGACTGGATTGGCCAATAACTGATTTGTAGCATGCTTTGTTTTCACTGGTAAAATGATCTAGACCATACTTAGGAGTAAATACAAACATTTAACATTAAACGATAACATTATCTCAAGTTACCTAGTTGCAGTGATTGTTTTTAACTGTGATCAGCAATCCTAAACACAATAACATGCATCCATGCAGAGTTGTGTATGTTGTCTGAGCGCATGATTTCAAAATTCTTGACTCTACAACCAGTCCATATAAACATGAATCACGGCGTTGATAGTACTAGGTAAAGAACCTGGGAAATCATCTAAAACTAGCATGACTAGCTTTACTAGCTACATGCGAAATGGTAGGTTTGTATTATATGATCTGCAAACAATGTAGTATCACAATCCAAACTGTCTCCCTTATCACAGAGACGCAGGAATAACTGTTTCTCTGTTGCAGAGATCACCATCACTGATCACACCAAGAATCACAAAAATGCCTTAACAATAACTACAGTTCTTTAAACATATACCCAACAATTTGTGAAAGCAAGAATGATACATTGGAGAGGGGGAGGGTATCAACAAATAGACTACAAATGGTAGTGTTTCAGCACCTCAAACGTCAAACCAAAATTATACATTTTATTTCGAGATCCTTCATGCTTCATGAAGGAGTTAAATACCGGCCCTATGCATGCTACATGTACATGTATACACACATCATTAAGCAAAGAAATGCTTTGACAGGACTTTTTTGCTCTTAAAGACAAGCCCATTTAACCCTTTACTTAAGGAACACAACCCTCAAACACAATGCCAGAGGCAGGTATGCTTCACCGATGTTTCCAAAACAACAGTGAAATGCTTGCAAATAGACCATGTACAATGATGTAGCTTCCTAGAAATGCAAAAGAATGTTGCAAACTGTGCATTAGCCATGAACACTTATTGCATGCTGTAGGGCAACCTGTCTAAACAACCCAGTCACGAACTCGTAAACCCCATATGCTGGTTCTCCGGATGCCAGTTGTGGGACGTGCGATACTTGAAAACGGAAATTTGTTAATTTCAATGTTGGGCATGGCCTGCTTCAGCTGAATCAATGCGGATTCCTTTAACATGCCGAACACATCCAAGGCAAGCAGCGTAGGGATGTTATTTAGAAGTCTGAAGTGAAACAATGTAAAATCCTGACAACTGGACCAAGGAAATACATATTGTACTTTTTTTTGTAAGAGATGAAATGGATGGTACGAACACCTACTGGCAGTGTCATGTTTCTCACTAACGTACATGTAGTAGGGTACAATCTTAGTAAGTTTAACTGCACAAAGGTGCAAGTAACTTTTATGCCACGTATAGAGCACTCATTCTACCAACAGCTAGTATTCAATGGCGTTGTACAAAAAAAGAAATGCAAAATAATTATAGAAATTTACAAGTCAGCCTGGTCTTTGCTTTGCTGCAAAGGACTTTATGGCATGAAACTGTTGTTCAGATTAAAGAGGAAAATTTTCCACTAACGCATTGGTATTTAGTTTTGGGTGGATTGAGACCACGTACTTTAATTCCTTCAGATTGCCCAATAAAATTTTCTCTCCCCACAACCATATATATTTAGTATTTACACTCACAGTAAGGATGATGGTATAACATGGTAGCAGCGACTGAGTGCAATGTATTCCAAGCCCCTGAGCATCGTGGCCACGCTCTCCACAGCCCGACTGGTAATCAGTGTGGCGTCACTCATATCTAACTCCTTGAGGTGTGGACAGCTCCCACACAGTTGCTGCACATCTGGGGGAAAACAAGAAGCGGTGTTTTGGTATAGTAAGTCTTTCAGAAAGAACTTTTCACATCTTTTTAACAGAACTGATACATGTGATAGCTATATGTCAAGTAGATAGAACATAAAAAGAAATAGCAGTAATCTAGCAGAAATATTATAAGAGGCTCAAAAGGACACAGAAGGAGCCAAACAGTTCCAGCGGAAAGTTTTATTCTGTTAAATATTCAGATATTCATTCCCCCAATGATGCAGCCAACAATGTTACTCAGAATGGAACCTCAAAATTATAATTATTGCAATGCTTGGGAGTTTTTAACGACTCATGTATTAGTGAAAACATGTATCTACTGGACCTACAGCAACCCCAGGTACAGCAATCAACTGTATACGATCATTAATTTGCTATGGTTTTCTGTCCTGATGTTGTCACAGAATGGTTTATAATCAGCCCCAGTTATCAATCGGCCAGCCAAGACCACTTACCCTCGTCCAGCAAGGTGTCTCTGCAGCCGCTGAGGTTCAGTTTGGCGAGGCACTGAGGGAGAGCTATAACCAGGTATAACACAGCCCCACGGGACATGCTTGTCCAAGCAACGTTCAGGGCTTCCAACCTGTGTTAGACAATAAAACATATAGCCCTTAATGGCTTTCCTGACTTTTTTTTATTCTCAAAACTTTATTTCTGCTAGAATTCTTATCCAATTTCCAACCAAATTGCATAATAAATAAGGCAGTTGGTGAGACTATTTGCCATATAATTACAGTATTACTTTTTCGCGGCATATACTAAATAGATTTACCCAGAAAAAAAATTATTCAACTTGGAATTTCCTCTTAACACAGGTGAATATATGTGGTCAATCTTTAAATGATAATGCTCCTAATGTCTTTATTCTATTAATAGCACAGGGACATTAATAGAGATAGTCCTCTGTCCCCCTGGGGGTGTGACACCTATACCATGGTTAGCTAATGTCAGGTAAGCAGTGAGGGGACCAAATGGAAAACATGTGCATGTGACAAAATTCTTACAGGCTGAATGTGAAGTCACTACATTCAAACTCAAACCAAATTATTACCATTGACAAAGTGATTGTGCTTTTTCTGTGACTCTTTTGGTAAAAGGCTGCACTAAGTCATAAGAAGTTGAAAGTCACAGTGACTGTGACGTTTTAAATTACAGTAACCATATCAGCTTTAACTCTTTTAGTTTTTAAAAGAGCAGTACTAGGGGTAGTAATTTTTTGCTCTAAATCTCAGCTGATGGGAATGAAGACTGTCCAGATACAGATGTGCATACTAACCGTTGTAAGTTATTGCAGATTGGTACCAGTCCATTCTCAGTCAGTCCCTGGCACATACACAGGTTTAGCACCTCAATATTGGGATTCTGACCAATATATCTGGTGGAAAACAGACACTAAACATATAATGATTTAACAAAGAAATGATTGCCATTTTAGATACATGTATGTAGCCTGAACTTTTACCTTTTTTCAATACATGAATAAGGCCTGAGGGAATATATTTGCATAAACTAACATATACCTATATATTGAATATAACAGATGAACACTTGTACATGGGCCATCTGAAAACAAGCTGTGTATCTTAGGTCTGAGTCAGGTGGGGATTCCATTAAGTTTGATCCCTATATGTTAATAATATTACTGTTGACTGTACATTAGTCTGCAGGTATATATCTTTGGCTCCTGACCTGGCTTGTTTAAATAGGTAGTTGAATATCTAAAGTACTGTTTATTGTTAAATTTATATGGACCGAATAAACATACACAGATATATATAAAAGTTCGTACAGATATGTTACAGACGGTACTTCTAATCTTGTCCATCCAACCTGGCTGTCTACCGACAACTGCTATGGGATCAAATTTAGTGAACACCATAAGTAAAGGACTATATGTAGTATTCAGCATCTCATAATCAAATCACTCTCCTGCATTTTGAAAATCATAATAAAGATATTCCAGCACTGTCAGTGTCTTTAATGGCATCTAGCTAGTACTGCAAAACATTTACACCATGCATAAACATGCAGATATACCATGTGTAAACAGATGGAGCTGTAATGGACTCAGAATATTCTGCAACAAACTAAGTTAAATCTGACAGCAGAAAAAAATATACCTAATAGAATTGATTTAATGTAAACATTAAAAGCCCTGGTACCTGCAGACTTGATCGTTGATCTCAACATTTTCTAAACTTAATTTCCTGAGCAGATGGCAGGTTGCCAACAACTCTTCGATGCCTTTGGGGTCAACAACTGCCATTGACAAATCCAAATATTGAACTCTTGATACTCTGAAAATATAGTCAACAGCAGGCTTGTTATCTACATGCTGGCAAACATTGGTATATAGCCCTCATGTGCATATGTATACCCAATGCTCGTACTTGTTTTGTTTTTTTGTAACAAAAGGGAGGAAAAATTTATTAGTTTCAGTACTAGTATATACAGTCTTAGACCTTTGAGATAAATCTACCATATTACTGTCTGTTTAAGTGATAATGCATAAACCCAGCCATTATCACGCTTATATTTTATCTCTGTTGTTAATTGCTGGAAGATATTTTGTCATTATGCTATCGCTAAATGCTTCAATAAAATATTATGTAATGAAATGCAATTTCACCTCTGTTGCAAAGAACTTTCCAGAGGGCTGGCAAACAATGGAAGCTGTATCTGTAAGTAAAGAGATACTATAAGTTTTTGTCCTAAAACTACTGACACAAAATTCAAGTTTCACTAAAATAAATGAGCTCCATTATCTATTATCTAGTAGTCCAGAATTGTCAAACCCACATTCTATAACATTTTCCTATTTTCTGCTGGCAAATTACACCAACTTCAAGTTCCAAATTCACATGATTCAGCACAAATTCCATTCCCACCAGATATCAACTTATATATGGCTAAACAGATATACTAGTATCTTAAGAGACAGCTCCATGAACTCAGTGATCAGGGCATCATCTGTCGACTTGTACTGCAAGGTGCAAGCCCTTAATAAATATAATAAAAAACAACATTGACCAACAGCCATAACAATTAGCTGGAACCGTTATGGTTTTATTAGCTCTGCTTGTGTTTACACAGCAGAGCTCCTGTCATGGCATGCATGGGTGTCTGTCATCTGTCCGTCATGCACAAACTCAGATTTGTTAGAAACTGCTGCATAGACCCAGACCAAATTTTGTGTGCAGCTAGCTCTCCACAATATCTCCAGATTGTTTTTGTTTTCCTCAATTTTTTACGATTTTTTTTTTCATTTTCGTTAACATGGGACCATATGGGAGCAAAACTTAAAAAAAAAATGCTACTTCTCTCACAGTTTTCATGCGATTTCTACTGAACTTTTATATGATAAATATTGTAGTCATGGGTGAATATACCGGTAGGCCATTAAAATTTAAATTTTATGCCACTTTGAAAATATTTTTTAGGTCAGGTCACAAGACCAGGGCTGGAAATTTAACGCTACTTCTACAGTATTCATCAGACAAAAGTACTAGTATGTTATCAATCAGACAAGTTTTAAAATTTTGTGGCATTTTGAAATTTTAATATGGGTCCATGGGAAAATCCTAAAAAGTGTAATATCTTGAAAATAGCTGATCGTAGCAACAGATGAAAATTTGGGACTTACAATGGTAAGAACTATGTAGGGTACCGGTAATTTCATGTCTGATTCTATGAGTTCAGTTTGGGGTTATTCGCTGTTTGCAAAATTTCCATACGGGGCTGGAAATTTCAAGTTTCTCCTACAGTTTTCATGAGATCTCACCCAAACTGTATGAGGACATTGCTTAATTGCTATGGTGGAATACAGGGTATTACTTTTCTTGGCAATCTCCCAAGTTTAAAACTTTGGTGGAACTTTGAAATTTAACATTGGAGTCAATGGGATAGTCCTAAACTGCGCAATATCTTGAAAACGGCTGTTCATAGAGCAAAACAGATGAAAGTATGGGACTCGTGGCCTTAAAGAACTGCATATGTATGGTACTTTTTATGTTGGATTCATTGAGTTCAGTTTGGGGTCATTCAGTGCACTGCAAAAATTTCCAATGTCAATATTTTCAAAAGGCAGCTACTCCCACGGTTTTCATCCAATTTCAACCAAACTTTATGGAAAGTATTATGATCGTGGGGAGTACACACTATTACTTTTTTTTGGCGATCTGCCAAATTTAAAAAAATTACAGTACTTCTGAGATAAGTCACCTCAGCTACATGCACATTGCCATTAGCCATAAAACTATCTTTGTTTCATTTGGCAAAAGGTGAAGCAGAGCTTAAAGGCCCCTGGGCCTCTTGTTTGTATGTACCGGTATATTTTATTTCACAGGACTGATGCACTTTGTAATGTTTTGAGTCAATTTTAACACTAAATGTGATACGAAGTTAAAAGTCAAACTGGGCCAAAATATGAGGCAAATCAAGGTTTGCAATTTACATACTGGATTGTTTAGTTTGCTGTTATATGTACTGGAGTAGTTATAATTGTCTCCAAGCAATAAACTGATAATCAGTCAACTTACTTTTTCTAATAAAAGATGCTTTCATTCCAATGCACTGATTCTTCAAATTCCCTATTAATGTGATGATACCCTTAAGAATCAGAATTTTCTGGCTAGGAATTGCATGCGATTTCCCATATGTAAGGTATGTACTTTCAGGTGTGTTTTGAGCTACAATTATCAATAAATGTAAAGTACCTCTGTCTTTGCAAGTCTGAGAATGGCCACACCTCGTTGTAACACTGTACCCACAGCTCCTGCTTTGAGGTGCTTATTCGATAAGTCCAATCGACGCCAAAGTGTCTCATCAAGACTGAAATCAGAGGCAAATATCGGTCAACAATACAGTAATACAAACTACTGGTATTCATATGTAATATGAAACTCTCATTGTAGTTGATATTGGATTTTCAGCTCTTTCCAAGCCTTCAGCTATCATTGTCTTTCCTCGGGGGTATAGCGATACCTGCAGCTACAATAAATGCTGAATGCCATCAACATGGTTGATGACAGAAAAAACACCTACCAGTAGTACTACTAGTATGTATCTATGCATGCTACATTTGTACATCATACATGTAAATGCATCGAAGCCAGGTGCCTTATTTTCATTACGTAGTTTTAGTATGAATGTCCAAAATAAGCAATATTTACATGTAGGTATACGTATTGCCATATATAAATACATCATGCATATATATCATCATGTCATATATATAAATAGCTCACTATATGTACCGGTATATCGTGCTGTAGTGTTACATTGTATATATACTTGTAAACAATTTCTTCTCGCAGATATCAGAGTACAACTTGATTTGCACTTCAAATGACAAGTCAACCTGCACATGTGTTCGGGAATACAGTTTAAAGTTAATGCATGTGCCTATACCAATATTAATTCTCAAAAAGTAAACAAAAGAAGCTACCATAGATAGATATCAGTGTAAAAACTAACAATATAGATACAGCTATCGGTATATGTATACTTCTCTTACGCTAATCTGTTCCATCTTCGACACACATGACCACACTTGACAAGTGTTGTTTTTGGCAACCATTTGAAAATGCTAAGAATCATCTCATCTGACAATATTTGCCAATGATCTAAAATGGAAAAAAAAGACATACCGGCACTCACAAAAACATAGAAGAGAGTCAAAATGATGTTAGTTTTGATTTATAGTAGAGTCAAACATACACATCTTACTGTTCACCATGATGTTACTGTTCACTAAATGCATGATATGTATTAAACAGGAAATGTTGGTACATGGCCTCAGGAACCATGCACTGATTCATAATTTAGAACAATTGTCATTCTACTCACTGAATCGTTTTTGTGAAGCCTATTAAATTTCCAAATTTTCTGAAAGAATCTCCCTGCCACATTCGCTTCCCCATGGAGGTCACACGAGGGGTGACTCAGTGTGATGGCTGGGATCTCCATTCCCTTGTCTCTGTTTAGGGTAGCCTGCTTTTTTATGGATCGGGATCCACAAAAAGATGAAAATGACAGCGAGCTGATTGCGGAAAATTGGGATGGGAACTTTATAAGTTTCCCCAAAAAAGACTTAGCGAGTAGAATAAGTTTTCTATTAAACAGTTTATTAATATATATGGCACATGCAATAACAATTTTTGCAATAAACACCAATGGTAAGACCATGTACATTTTCATTACATGCGTATATTATAAAATCTAGAGTTCTACCTGATGTAAAATAGTCATCTATCAAAAACAAACCTGTCCCAGGAAGTCCTGAATCTGACTTTTTGAACAGAAAGGCTTCATTCAGAACACCCTGTGGCTCTATGTGAGGGTACATGAAACCACCCTGGGGTTGCAATAGTAAACTGCCAACAGAGCTGTCAATTTGAACTTGTGGGTGTGCAATAACTGTCACTCTTGGTGCCTTGGGGAAGAATTGGATTTAGAAAAATATCAAAATATACATTTTTAATGAAAAATACACATATGTACTAGTATAACAAAATGAACAAATAAATTATTTAAAGATGAAATGGTTTGCATCGCCATCCCAGTACAAAAATGACCAAAGTGTTCACGCAACAATTTGATAAATTCGCACGAATTTATATATTCTCACCGTGAGGTGTCAAACCATAACTCTCTGCCGTGGCTCCCGGCCACGGATCCCTAGCCGTCTGAAAAACGAA
>JAAUYG010285952.1_pt1 | contig 13528 bp, 6 predicted proteins | sample 7278091 | NCBI WGS metagenome assembly JAAUYG01 (sample SAMN14350201, study PRJNA611818) | marine sediment metagenome | isolation source: surface marine sediment (0.6m) | place: French Polynesia: Moorea | collected 2018-08
CCCCCCCCCCCCCCCCCCCCCCCCCCCCCCCCCCCCCCCCCCCCACTCTGCTGCAAATTCCAAGCAAATGGATGGAATGGCTGCTGGAGTTTCGGAAGTGTGGAATCATGCAGAATAGTGACAACTTGGGATGTTGAAGTGAAGTTTTGCAGAGACAACCAATTAAAGCCATAGAAATGGGAATATTTTTGATACGTCTGAAAAACACGCTGCAACGTTGAAACACAGTTCATGCAAAATATGGAAATAATTCATTGAAATTGGCAAAATTAATGACAGAAAATAAATGGCCCATTCCGTGGAGAAATTACACTGACAGAGCGAACATTGAGAAATTCGTCGGGAAGTTTTTTCTGATGTCGAAGAAACACATGCAGCTCATTGAAAAAAGTTGAGACCAGAAGACATCAGTGTGTTTCCATTCAGGGTTCGGTCTGAAGATCCAGAAAGGAACGAAATCAATCACAGTGAAAATCAGAGAGTCGTCGACAAATTGCAACAGCAAACCCGAACTTAATGAGAAAGAGAAAGCTCAACTGCATTTGTGTTTCGGTGAGGAGGGGACGAAATAGGTGGAAAACGGCAAACGACGCTGTCGGCCGCGATACGCAATATTGTGCAAATATTTCCAGAAAACAGGTTGTAATGTGGACTAAGTGCAGGTTGATTGTCCTGACAAACAAACGTCCCCACATCAGCGCCAATTTCCTCATTCGCTGCTGTTAAAATTTCCACGTAACATTGATTTATCAGAACATTTCAGAGACAACCTGCCTGCTCCAAATGGAAAGCAAACAGTGCGCAGTGCAGTGCACCAGCCCAGAAAAGCGCTGTGCTTTCTTCTTCCTTTCTGTATCTAAAGATCCGAGGATAATTGACAGTAATGTAGCCAAATATGAACTCGCCATTTAGCGGTGGTAAAACTTTTGCCTGATATTGTTGCCCGAGAAGTTGACCCTGTTTATTCCTCGACAAACAGCCGTGTTTCCCCGTTCATTACCATATTCACGTCTCCGACAGACTGCAACCGGAAACCGCAATATTTGCCGTGCAGTAATGGATGGCTTTGAACTACACTTACATTCTCCATTCACCCCCATGCAGTGATTGCAATAGAGACAGATTTGGCCCTTTCAGTTGCGCCGAAGAAATGCCAGCAAAACTGCTGAATGGTCGCTCAGCAGCGTCGTGGCCGCGCTGGCAAGCTCAAGGGAGGGAGGGGGCGAGGGGTCCCGACGATAGAAACGTGATTCCCTAAAGGGCGATACGCGTTCGCCCGCGCGGCTTAAACAAAGCACAGCGTTCAGTCTTTGCACGGCCTGACTAACTTGTGATATAGCTATGGCAGGAAATCAGGAGTTTGGCGGGTCTGGAATACAACACAAGTCTATTCTCTGGTGAAACCAGCACGTATTTTTATCCGGAGCATGACACACCATACAGAAATCAAACATTTCGGTATCTCCCATACAAACAGAAAAGAGGGAGAGAAAATCCTTGTTCGTTTCTGTGCGCCTTCTTATCTTAAGCTCTTTTCTGGGTTTTTCTAGCTTCAAACGAAATCTCGAGCGATTGCCCACTTTGCGCAGATTACGCCACAGAAATGTTCAGGGAGTGAGAACGATTTGATCTGCAAACAAGCAATCTGGGTTACATTGCTGGCAAAGATACAGTTGCCAATGTGGCGAAAATATTGACATTCAGCCCAGGCGTTCTGGTGTTCACGTTCACACCGTGCAGAAACACCCAGACCTCAAACAACATGCGCATTTCTCGAAATCCGATCGAAATCAGGCGCATAATAAACACGCACCCGATTCAAAACATTGTGGAACACTGCCCTTTGAGTAAAACAGTGGTTTCCTCTGGTTCCCTCTCGTTTCTAATTTGTCTCCCCGCGAGAGTACACGGAAGTACCTCCATTTCAGGTATTGTACCCATTCCAAACACATTTGCCAGTTCAGAGTAAGTACTGAAGCATCTGCACAGTTTGTGGTTTCAAATGTTCCCAAGGGGCGCCTTGCCGCTCTTCAGAATGATGTCCCCATCATTCCAGCAAAGCCAGAATAAATATCCTCACGTTTTACTGGCAATACCGACCATCAAGCCGACGAGCAAATGGCCAAATAAGCCCAGACCATTTCATACACACACGTGTATGTAAAATGGCAGGCCATCTAACATCACAAGGCCAGCGACCTTTGGATTGATCATTAAGTATCAAAGGACAGACAGACAGACGTAGCTGTGAGCAGCGGGGCCAGGAGAGCGCAGTCACTGGGGAGAAGGTTGTGAGCGTTTGAAGCCGAAACTCAAACACACGAGTGCTCCTCCTCCCTTCCTTCCTTCTCTTCCAGTTCTGATCCTTGTTCCAGCCTAGAGCATTGTGTCCACAATGGTCATTTCATGTCATGAAGCCAGTTCAAGCCTCTTGTTTTGTTTTGTCCTCAGCATGTCCGCTTCTCCCCAGAGTTGGGGACAAAGGAATTGTTTGTTTTTCGTCCACAAGGCTTGTGACCTCTGTCACTCACTGGAATGGTCTGACTTGCCATTCTGAAGTTCTTAGCACGTTGGTTTCTGCAGACTTCAGGACAATGGAGAACCGCAAAGCGTTACCACCCATGTCTGTGTATCAGACTCTCATTTTTTCACAGACCCGGAAAATGCAATTTTTCAGTTGTTTGAATGTGGTCGACCAAGCCATTGCGTCTGCGAACTGATACACGCATTGAACTCGGAGACCAGTGACGCGTTCTTGTTGGCATTGAACGCCGCGACAGCAGCAGCCAATAGTACAGGACCATTCATTCCTTCACATGTGGAAAGGATAAATTGCCATCAGCAAGATGAAAAGAGGCGATGTCAGGCCTGCTGGACCTGCTAAAGCATTGGCGGCACGCGAGCCCAGGAAAACCAGACGGAATTGACGACAAAAACTACTTACTCTGTCCGAGCCATAGACAATGATGCATCTATCCCTTCTCACCCTGCGCCAGGTGTTCTGACCCTGGGGTCGGCCTATAAATTGGGAGCATTTTCACAAGGGCGCAAAGCTTAATTTCTCTGGACACCGGACACAGATTGCAGGATTGGCGGCTCTGGCTGAGAAGTCACCATACTCAGTTTCCTGCGGATTGATCGACCAGATAAACACCTGAAAACTGAGGTTATTCTGCGTTGAGCAACATAGGGCTCGACAACATCACCAACGTTCTTGGTTTACAGCGACGCGCGCTGCCACAGCTGTGGGTATCTCCATAACGCACTTTAGCCACTCCAATAATGCTCCATATTTCATTACAATAATGGCCTCTGTCTACGGGGACAGGGCAACAATCTAATTCCGCCCAACTCTAATGGTTTTTCTTGGCCCCCGAAACTAAATTGCCGACAATGAGGAAAATGGAATTTGTACAATCCGGGGTCGAAGTGAGTTATTATCAATTAATTGTGCTCAGCCCTTTTCACCACTTGCTGTAGATTAATCCCTCTGTTTTCAGTCACAGGTCTTGTGTAATGGCTGTGACACTAACTGTATGACAGTGTCACCTGGAACACAGCAGGGCACCGTTTTTATCTCAACATTTGTTACTACACTTGCAGGTCTTGAATAGAAGACTGGTGCATGTCTCCAGAACATACATCTGAGAACAGATCAGAGAACACTGCACGAGCGTGAAGGCCGCATTGTTCACAAGGTGCGTGTTGTTTGCAGGCAGTACAGTACTGACGGGGATCCCCAATGCAGATTTCTCCTGGCATGACCAGCCACAAGGCACCTGGATCTTTCCGTCAGTTTACCTCCTCAGCGTTATCAATGCGAGAATGACGTCATTCACGCAATGCCGCTGCACTCTGCACCAATCAGTGCAGGGACGTCCTGTCTCACGTGACTGGGACTTCCAACCAAGAGGAAGTCAGCTAAACAGAGGAATCAACTCACTCCCAGTTCCAAATGGAAGCACAATGCGCTGCCTGAGGGGAAGAGGCTTAGCAGAGGACAAGCAAACGCGCCTAATTGCACAAAGCAAAGTCAGATACTGAAAAGGTCAACTGGGACAACAGTCTCTTTGAGAAGGACACGTCTCTGTTACAGTTTAAGTCGCAAGGAGCCACAGTATATACATTTCCTTTCACAGGAAACTGCCCACAGCGCTGGGGCAGCAAAAACAGCAGTTTTACTTCGGGCAACAATTGCAGTTTGAAGCCTTTTCAAGTGGCTCTCCTACGAAGCAGTCTGTCTTCATCAGAAAACTGAGATAACGCAAACACTTCTCTGCCACGCAAACCCACAAGACGAAAGCGCTTGCAGTCAAAACTGAATACAACAGCAGTTTCCAGAACCAGACATGTTGGGACTGAAAAGGGACTGGTCCTACTTCTGAACAACACAACAGGCATCTGACTTTCATTGGAATCCATTTTTCGTACACCAGAATCATCAAACATGGGCTAAGATTTTTTGTGACATTTCGTCGAAACATGCTATGTTGTCGTTTCTGAACTGTTGCCTTTCCACAGCCCTATCCATGCCTTGGAACATTGCATAGAAGAAACATTTCAAGCTGCGCCCTTCTCAGAACAGCAGCTCTGTATGTTTCTGAGGCCTGTTTGATAACATGGCAAACATGCCACTATTGTAGTGGATGCATTGTTACTGCACACACGGCACTTGTGGCAGGAAGCCCTGGGTCCTTCTTCATTTGCCAAGCAAAGGCAAACAGCTTCACTGGAAATAAGAGGAGGGGGAAAACATGTGGCAAATCCTCCTCTTTTTCCAGTTCTCCGAGTCCAACAAAATCTCCTGAGCCATGAAACTGTAACCCCCAGCGTCCAATTGCTGGAAAACTAACTGGCTGCGTTCAATTCCTGGGAATAAGTGTTGTGTTGTCCAATTCTTTCCCACAATTCTTAAACAAGCAAAGCAAGGAGAATTTCAAAGGCCTGTGTTTTGTCTTGATGCTGAGTTTGCGTTGCTTGATTGCGTTGCAGATTCTGCGTTTTGAGGGAATCCTTTGTGTAGCCCTGCACCGCCGCTGTGTGCCGACTTTACCAGAAAAGCTGTTATCCAAAAACATTAACACAACATTTACTCTGGGAAATGAAGGGCCCGTTTCTTTTCTGTGTCGCCACTAACTAATGTTTGTCTTGCCTCTGCGATTCACGTTTACTTTCGCAAATGGGATTTAGACTCCAGAGCTTGTTGACCTATTTTTGGCTGAGATCCACTTAACGGAATAATTTCCTGCCTTGAGCAGCAAAACGAGTTGATACAGCCCCTTGGTTCTGGTCCGCAAAACCAGACGGAAAAAAAGATTTGATTTGCTTCTCGTATGGCCACTGCATTGAACTGTTTCAGTCGAAGACTACGCAATGCGACTTCACAAGGCAAACGCACTGCGTAGGGCCAGTACATTAGCTTTGGACAGAACTCCCTCCACGCAGCACCAAACATCACGTGACGTATTCTTCCCCGTCACCAATGCCTTCTGACGCACCCAGCTCTGCCTCAGCTGCCCAGGTACCCTCATCCCAGAATACAACTCTCGGTTCTGAATACTGGAGGGCATGGCATCCGAAAAGGTTCTGGTTCCTTTTTCATTCCACCCAAAAAACAAGAGTGAAGACAATTTCTTGCCAAGTGACAAGGGCGCTTATCAGCATCGAGGCAGCACTGTTGTGCGCCAGGGTTTGTCCACAACAACGATAGCAACGGCCATGTTTCAGCTGCTCTTCCGAACTGAAGCAGCGCGGCCTGAAAGTCAAGATAACCCAATGAATGGTGGACTCCTACGGATTGCAAAACGGAAACAGAACCTTACCTGTTTTACCTGTCACAAACATGGAAGAAGACGAAGACGAAGAGGCAAGAGAATCGTTAGTCGGATCGTGTTACATTCGCTATTTGACGGCGATGATTAAAATCGTGACTTCCACTTGCTGGTAATTAGCTGCAGCCCCGGCATCTCGTGCTTTCTTTATTGGTCGAACATCAGATCCATACAGAAGGGTCAACCACGGCCAAGAATGGTGGCCACTATGATCGTCGAGGTAGCTGTGTCCAATCTTTGTCTAGGAGATTTTAAGACAAACTAAATAGTTTTTGAGATTGACTGACAAAGCAAAGGTCCACCATGAGATAGTGGCCATGTCTAACCACAGACGTGGACATTTTTTCAGAGACCGGCAAAGCAAAAAGTTCACCATGGCCAAGAACAATGGCTCATGTCCAATCATAAGAGTTGTGGACAATTTTCAGCGACTGGTAAAGCTGATTTTAATGAAAGAGTTCCACGGAGAATTCCAGCCAATTGATGATTAGAAAAAGGTTGTGGTCCACAAAAGCTGGCAATAACACCAGCAGTCCAGACTGCAGAACGTAAGTTCTGTCCATTTCCAGCTGCACTGAACGGGAAGTGCAGACTCCAGCTGCGAGGCTTTTTGTCTCGGCGTCACACAGTCTGTCCTTGAGACTTGCACCACTTAAGGTTCAGGCTGCGCTGGCTTCGTAACATGCCACAAACTGCTTGGACTGACATTACTTGTTTGTGGGGTGGGGGTGGGGGAGGGGGAATCCCCCTCGTGGACCTGCCAGGCCCAGGGGACTCGGGATGTCAGATGTGTTTGACTCGGTGTTGACTGAGCATCCCGGCCCCACGAGGCCTTAATCCCGTCAGTGCTGAAGCTTCAGCAGTGACTTCTTCACAGGGGCACTTCAGCCACGTTAGCATCAATGTCTGTCTGTCTCTTTTCACAGCACTGTCGCCAAACACTGCCGCCAATAACATTTGTACAAGACACTCTGTTCCATTGGGCCTGCAACACTTTCTTCCTGCTGTAGGGACAGCAGAAATACATGCAGCTGCATCTTTGACATTTAGAACTGCTTGAGTCTTCTTTGACATGATGTCCACTGCATCACAGTGACCAGAACATTTCTTCGCTTCTGTTCTGAGTCGCAGAAATAATTCCAGTGCGCGACTATTGACAGATGCAGTCTGCATTGCATGACTTGGGAGACGATGGACATCAATCCCAAAAGGAGACGACGGAAAGTGGGTCAGTGGGGACCTTCATCTTCAGTTTCTCACCTTCGTTTTGGCCATTGCCCCACACAGTGGACAGTTTAGTTTACGAACCAAACGCAAGTCCTTGAAGCTCAGTTGAAACGTGACGTTGCAACGCGGAAATGCCTGTCCTTGGTTTGACTGCGAGTGGGGCGTTCAGAATGGCAAAGTACCTGTAATTTATCAGTGATCAACGTTCTTCGTTACATTTGGTGCCAAGCAAATTGTTTGGTGTGTTTGTTTATTTGGGTGCTAAGCTTCAGGCGTTGTCTTAATGTGCAGGCAGCGGTGCCGTAAAAAGGCTGCATTGCACGAACGTAATTTTCGCGCTGAGCAAAGCAGTGGGATTTGTGCGTGAAGCACAGGTGTTGCCTGCCGCTTGTGAAACCATTGTTACAGAAAGGTTAATGCGCATCCACTGACATGTTTCATTCTGCGCAGCTTTTGTTATGCACAGAATATACAGCAGCGGCCCCTGGAAAACAGCAACGACGATGATGAAAAACACCGCAGTTGTGCTGGTCTAACCTGTCACGTGAAATGATTTGGAAGTAGGGTGAAATGTTGGGGTGTGGTGTAGACCAAAACCATGTCCACGCGCTTGAAGCACCATCCCAAGCAAACACCGCGATGTCAACCTCAACCAGTTCCCTTGTTATCAACCTCCATCTGCGATGCGTTTTAGGCCACGAGGCTGAAAAGCGGAGCGGCAACTGCGAGTCACCCTGCCGTCATTGTTGACATTGTTGCTGTTGTCTTTATCATAGAATTAAATCAACAACCGCAATCTAACAAGGATGGCCGCGCGACCTCGACGCTGATAAGGGCCCTTGTTGGATCTGTTCTTTCTGTGGCACACTCAGGTTCATAAACGTTTTCCATCATCAACTGATGCTGCTGATAATGCCAACCAAATCTATTACTCATTCCCTTTTTCGCATTGAATTTCAACAACAATCTGGACTCGCATCAAGCAAATAAAAAATCAATTTGATAAGAAATCAATGGAAATCAAATCCCGCTCTGACATGATGAATTATCCTGGTTCTATTGTCTGGTAATGTGCTTCTATGCAATCATACACACATTAACATCCAGATCAATATCATTCCACCAATAGATGCGACCAGGGAACGATACTGATTTCGTGCAGACAGTCAACTGTCCATCTATGCCGCGACATTCGATGCCAGATTCTTTGTTTTATATTTTTGCCCATTACCAGCGGCTAAAGTACAAAAATAATTTATAGATTTGCCCAAGGCGAGTGAATTTCCATGCTTCAAATTCTGAGATCAATACGGGAATTCAACACTGCGGCAAGCAGCGCTTTCTCTGCCTCTATTCCCGCTGGACATCAGTGGAACTCAGATCAGACGAACACAGTGAGAAACATTTGCATTTTACAACTTTCAATTGACAAAGAATTGAAAGAAGATGGCATGCGGGAGGCAATGAAGCCTCCTTGTTCATGTCAGAGACAATTTCCACCACCGCATAGAATAAGTGTGAACAAGCGGCATTCACTGTTCTCGCCACCACTGTGGTGGGACGATCTCCCTTAAAATACCCTCCCAATGCCTTCATAAGGGCCGACACAAAATTCCCATTGTTAAATACAGTGTCAATTTGCGAGCCAGATGCTGGAGACTTGTTCTTACACTGTCGAGGGGGTCACTGACAGATTCAACAAGATACCAGTGGTCCCACCAACACATTCACAATGCGATTATTCCCTTGCTTGTCTGACTGGCAAAATCAAAGGGAAAAAATTTAAACTTAAAAATAAAATTCCCACAAGGGGCAATGTGGCATTTGTAATGTGAACGTCACGTTCATGTAGCAGGACGAAGCAAACAGCCCCCCCCTCTTTGAATGAGCGCAAAGCTCACTGACCAAAATGTTCGGTTTCAGACATGCTTGAGTTTCATGAAAATTTTTCCTTGCGTTTGTGTTTTACGTTTGTCTGTTGTTCAAAGTGTCTGTAGACGATGTTCGGGACGGAATTGCCGTGTTCCGGGATAATGAGGCTCAGTGCTGCAATATTGATGAGGCGTTGAATAGCGCGGGCCGAGCTTCACTGCTCCCTGCGCCGTTACGGATCAACAGCCTCACCGCCACGGATCAACAGTCACCAATTCACACTGCAACAAGGGCGCGGAGCAGCGTCAAGGCCCCGCTGCCGTCACGTCATCACCTCGTGAGAAGCATGTAACTGACAGGTATGCGGAAGAAACTTTTTGCATTGGGGCACGGGGGACATCAACACTTCGCTGGCCGAAGCAGCGCGGCTGAAACTCGCACAGTCCGCGGGCCCGCCATGGCCAGGGGTTCGGTTCACCACAAACTCCTCAAGTTCAGTTGGAAGAGGCGAGTTTTATTGTTGTTGCTGTGTTTATCTCAAAACCAAACTCTTGTCACTTTGCTCCTCGTTACTCGTATACTGTCGTCCACAAACTGACGAACTGAGGAAACAAGGGCGCTAATCAACCTCCAGACCACGTACCATCCATGCTCCAGTGTGTTTTCTTCTGGAGGGGGTGGAATCTGTCTGCGACAATGACTACGACAAGGATGGCAGCAACGTGACTCGCAAAGGCCGCTCAGCTGACTGTGAACAGCGCGGCCTAAAACCTGCACGTTGTCGTGCGCCCGCAATACAACAGGTCCCCATCCTCATCAGCATCACAATTAACATCACATTAACATCAATAATTCACCAGCAGATGAGATAAAAAGTGCAACTTATTACAAATGCAAAACTTTCAACAGGCAGTCTTGCCAGGAGAATTCTGCCATCAAAGATTTGTCTCTTTGTTTTCTCTCAAAGGTTGATAAACAAATCCTCCAGGGCTTCGCCTCAAATTTTAAAACAAATTATTGTTGTTTGGAGGGATCTTTTCCTGCAAATTCTCTTTCCCAAGTGGACACAATATCATTTTCATTTCTCGTCCACACTTGGGGAATGGCAGTGCATAGTCTTCGATTCTCTGCTTGGATGAATACATTCCTTCCAAGTGGAAGTTTATGAGGTTTGTTCTCGAATGCAAACAGAAACCCTTGGAGTCACAACAATCAAACATTCAAGTGAACCGTGGATCCAAAGTGAAAGATAGCACAAACACATCACACAAAAGGCCAACGCTCAACCATACATGAGGGTACCATCAGTTTCACTGGGTCTATTTATCTACTTAAATTCCAGTCAAGTTGAAAATAGCTCTGTCAGTCTGACCCTGAGCTTTGATGATTATGTCCTGTTTTTTCTCTCTCTTTCAACCAACAGGCCAGTTTGGGAACCATTTACGGAAACACATGTATGTGGGTCACTCACAAATATGGCGATGAAAAAGCGTTTCCATTAAAAGCGAAACGATCTTAGGCAAATAGAGTGCCGCAAGCAGTGTTCTCTGTGTTGGTAAGTATCCACATGTACAGAGATAGCAAGGCAAACAAGCACCCATAAAACCTGAGCACGGCCTTTCAAAGTGCGAAACGTGTTTCTCGAATGAACTGACAAACTCCACTCCCCATTAAACGGTTTTTAAATGGCGTTGTGTAAATCTGAGATTAGATTGATCTGTGTTTAACCGGCCACCTTATTTTCCTTGTGAAATTACACACGCAAATTGCTCTGTCTCTCCTTCCTATCTGAATCAAAGACCCAGCCCAAATTATCTTCTTTCCTTCTGTTCTGCGTCAGTAACACTCGGGCAGGTCTAGCCTCACGAGCCCAAAACGCTGCTGAACACATGGGGAATGGGGAACTTCCCACCTTCGAAGACACAGCCCAAATCCTCTTCTTTTGCGTTCGTAACACAACAGCAAGTCAGGTTTCACGAGCCTACGACGTACCGGGAATGGGCACCTGCCCACCACCACCACCACCACCACCATACCCAGGAGTGGTTTTCGAAGACAAAGGCTCCCACAGTGCAGGATGTACGATTCCTGTCACACAGTTTATGTACACAGCACTTCACGGTGCCAACATCCGAACTGTGTCGCATACATTGTGCTTTAGTCACTTGACATGAATTTCATTTTTAGTGTGACGGTAATTATTGCGCACAATAAGCTGAACGTGTTAAAGCGTGCGTGGGAAATGAACACCCACCCCTCTGAAAATGAGAACAAAACAAGGGCGCTTATTAGCCGCGCGGCCATCCGTACTCAACAAAATAACTTTTGATTTGGGATTTTGTGAAGTTTTTACCCAGGGGCCGGAGTAAAGGACGAAAATAACCACAACCACAATGACGACAACAACGACGAGTGTAACTCATCTAGATCAGCTACTCTGCTTGCTGAAACACACGGCCTAAAACCCATCAAAGAACAGTGCTATTAGACTGTCAACATTATCTTCAAAGTTCCCATCTGGCACTCAAAGCTACGACATCTTCTGTCGCAAAACCTCAGCAGTCACCATATTCGGAAGATAACAGACAGAGGCAAAATTACAGTTCCCAAAAGTAGTTCAGGGCAATCAAGTGCCAGCAAGTGTTCAGCACCACCACCACCTCGTAATTGCTCCCATAAGATGAGTCTCTACGTTCAGGAATGTCTTTTTCTGTGCGGAACATAAGCCTGAGAGCTCAGCACAATTCTCCGCTAATTTGCCTTTTGAATTTGTGAGACAAACTGAGCTTTGTTTAGGATTTCACTCCTTCCTCAACCACACTTGTCTTGGCTGGGTTCTTCTTTCTGAGATCAGCAAAATATTGTTGTGTGGGTGTTTCTACTCGCACCAAGATTGCTTTCCATTACGATGCCCATGACAGAAACGCTGTTTCTTTTTGTGCTGTCCTTCGGAATAATGGCCAAGAGATCAAAACCAAAAGAAAATTTTAGATTCCAGATGCCGATGAAAAGTGTCTGTGTGACCTAGTTTCAATACCTGACGTTTTGAAAGCAATCTCGGAGTGCGGATAGTGCAACTGATGTTGTAAGTACTTCATACTTATAAATGTACAAACAGCATTAACCTTGGGGGACCAGGTAGCTGCATGTAGAAGGCTCCACATGGCATGAATTGCATAATGCGTGAGTACTGACCTTGTTGTTAACGTTAAGAACAGCTGCAGCCGCAGAAGCCGCACTCAAAGCAGGAACAGGAGCAGTAGTGAACACTGGCAGGTTGACAACATCCAATGCGAGCATTTTATTCACAAACATACAACTCCATTAAATGTTCCCAAACAAACAGAAAACTCCTTCCTCTCTCTCAGCTTTTCAGTGCGTACGTAAAGTGTGTGTGTGTGTTCTTCACAACAGCCCAAGTGTTTTTGGAATATCACAGTTCTTCGCTCAGCAATGTGTACGTAACCTCATGTGGTAACGTTAAATGCAGAAAACAGTCTCCTCAATCATGTGTGCAGCCAAAACCAACACAGATAAAGAATAGACGTTTGCTCTCTCACAATCAGCTGCCGCTCAATTGGTTGCGATACATTAAATATTGAACCAGATCACGGTTTTTTCCCTCTCTCCTCCTGTTTTCAGTTGTTGTTGCCGTTTCGTCGTCCCCAGTGAAATATTGATGTGGTTTCCGCAGGCTTCTTCGCAACGCAGTTTTTGCACAGCGTGTCTGTGTCTGTGTGTGTGTGTTTATGGATGTTGAGCTGAGCGCTATTCCCTCTCTCTCGGCTGTCTGTGTTTGTCGCTCGCTCGCTCGCTCGGTCCGTGCGTCCGTCAGACTGTCGTTTCAATAGATGTGAACTCTACAAGTGCCAGTGTCGAACTGTGTTTGATTTCACCACACGAAGCATGTCACGAATTTAACTATCATCATCATCAGCGGCGGCGGTGGCGGCTGGGTTCCGTCCGCGTGTTGGTTGTGTCGGCTGCTATTGTTCTACACACGACACGACTCAAACTGGCCAATTCCGTGGCTTCGCTTTTCCCTCACTGTGTTCTGTGCGCCAAGGCTAAAAGCGCTGAATTGTCACAATCCCAGGTCTGCAGCTGATAATGTAACTGCAACGCCAAATGGCAAAAAAGCGATATCTCTGTTGGGGAAGAGACGGCAAGCCTGGCTGTGCTTCTCCTCGCCTTGCCTTCCTTGCCTAGTTGCCGCCGCAAAAGTTGTTGACAAAAGCCGTGGGACCAGGCAGCCAGTCACACAGCACACAGATCTACAAGTCTTTTATCAATACACATCAGGCTATTTGCAAACTGTTCAATGACGACGACCATACGGAGACTGACAAACCGACCGACCGCGCGATGGATAGAACTAGAGATTTGGCCCCAAAGGCCAATGTACTTCTCTGCTGCCACCATCGCCATACACCACATGGGGGGGGGGTGGCAATTTTCATGGGGGGGTTGACTTTGGTCCTTACTTGGTTAAAGGCCAGCAGGGGGGGGGTGGCATTTATGGGGGGGGGGGTCACCAAAACCAAAGTACATTTTGAACCAAAAACCACTGTAGAACCAAAAAAAATACGCGCATTTTA
>JAAUYG010250732.1_pt1 | contig 13524 bp, 17 predicted proteins | sample 7278091 | NCBI WGS metagenome assembly JAAUYG01 (sample SAMN14350201, study PRJNA611818) | marine sediment metagenome | isolation source: surface marine sediment (0.6m) | place: French Polynesia: Moorea | collected 2018-08
GGTGGCTCAGGGAAGGGACCGTAACACAAATTACCTCTCATCAGGGCTGTCACTCGAACAAAAACAAAATCTGTTCTCACCCAAGCAACAACCAAAATTTGGGCGTTCTTTTTTTTATTTTTTTGAAGAATTTTCACCTTGCCCCTCAGAGAATGAGTGTTGGACGTGTGTAAAACCGGTTTTTTTTCTGCGAGGTGTCCATCCAGGAAGAGTGAAACGGTGTTGTACAACCGGTACAGGATTTCTGTATTCGTGACTATCTTTTCCTTTTTCAAAACGCCAATCGCCCTTCAATGAACTCCTGGTCCCGGGGGAGGAGGTTGCGGATCGTTTCCCTGCAAATACAAAAGTTCGTGTCGAAACTCAGAGAATCCATGGTGAGATCGTACATCTGGTGAACCAAGCCGACTAACGCGCAAGCTTCGGTCTTCGTGCCCAAAGTAACAGCGCAACCCTTTTTTGCCTAGATTTGCCAACACAGAACAGTCCCAAAAACTGCCAAGTGTAGTGTGCTATGCAATGAACACCGAGACAAACGTCCCCAGCAGTGGACCTTTCGCAATTGGAGCGAAGGTCAGTCATGGTCATGGCTTAACTGCGGGTCAACGGTCGAAAGGTCTTTCGGTCCTGTGTGAAACAAAACTGTGCTGGCGCAATGTTTCAATTTCCCGATGCTATCTTTGTTATTGGTCCATTTTGGTTTCTCGCTCGACATGAAAACGCAACTTCCACACGGTATCTTTCTCTGCAATCAAATAAAACACGAAACACCTGTCACGTTCACTCGTTCAATGTGCCGTTCAAAATATCCGGCTCTCTTTCCCAACATGTTTCAAACATTGGACAACTCCGTTCTTCATCGAGAGATGCAAAAAAGGTACTTGAACACGGCCGACCTTTCCTTCTATTCCGGAGAGGTGTTTCTCCCCTGACCAAATTTTCCTGCAAACGTGTTCACGACTGTCACGACAAGGACTGATCAAATGTTTAGGCTTTCAGCTTCTTTGCCCCATTTTTCTTTCTTTCTTTCTTCCTCTTTTTTTTTTTAATTAATTTATTTATTGAGCGCCAAGCAAACGCCGCAAAAGTACAAAATCATGAGTCAGATGACCCATGGTAGAAATACGCAACTCAGAGGACGTTTGCCATCTGTTTTTCAGTTATCAACATACAGATTCAGTGGTGTTCTTCCACAATGAGTCATAACTGACGGACATCAGGAGCTGCTTTGCAGAAGACCTACCCTTGGTCTGGCTGGTTTTTGGTCCCCTCTGTTTCTCAGGCTCGGAGGTCGCAGCAGAAACAACGCAGTGGCGATCACCATCCAGCCCATGAGGAACATCATCATACTGTACCCTCCATCTGGCTGGCCTTCTGGTCCCGGTACTAAAACGAACATGATGCGAATCTTCAGTTTTCCTTCCTTATTCTCAAAAGAAAGGGTGTTCCTGCACGAAAAAAGAGAGCCCCATCGTTGAAAAGAGAAAATCAAAACACTCACATTCTTGCAAACACTGGTTGTCCGTACAGGTGTTCTGTGAATGTCGCAACTGTAAAAAGCAAATCTCAGTTTGAGAGACGGCAAAAGAAATGAGGACATGAAGGGAACTGGAACTTACAAAACACAAATTATCAGCTCATGTGAATGTTACCTATCCTGACATCTTCCACAAAACAGAGATTGATGATCCATGCAATGTGTGCCATGAAACACGCTGTAAGTATTGATTCCTTCTCCAAATTAAACCCAGCACAGAGCAAGAAGAAAAATCCGCAAAACTAAAAACTTTTCTGACTAGTCAGACGAAACTCATTTTATCTACATTGTGTTTCGTTGGAAGCAAAGGAACGATTCCCCCTGGAAAGGTACGGTTCCCAAAAGCCTTTTTCTTTGTGTTCGACAACGGTGTTCTGTTTTGTCGTGCGATGCCGGCATGAAAAAACAAGAAGTACCGGTAGATCTAAACTCACCAAATTCATGAGCCGTTGCATGGCACTTTCATGATTCCAAATGCATTCGCAGGGATCAAAACCGCCGTCAGCCATTGTTTGTTGTTGAACCTGCAAAATGAGCTGAAACGTTCAGCGACACAAGTCAACAAGGGGTTTCGTGATAGCTACTACAACACCAGGGAGAAACTTCAACCAACGCCATCTCTAGCAGCACCAAGGCATGAACTTATTCTTCCTGAATAAAAAGCAGCGGCAAAATTATGACTGCAGGCACAGAACATTTTTGGAGTAAAGTGACACCGAGAAAAGGCAAATGGTTGATGCACAGGAGTGTCGTGCTTGAATTGTGGTGCATTTCTGGCGTAGGCTTGCATCACAAGTGGCATCCTCAGTCATGGAGTGAGCCACTCAACTGCATTTTTGCAACAGCAAGGCAATTATAAATTAGAGAACTGGAGTTCATTTTTTCCCCCTTGTGTATTGGAGAGTGATGTTTCTCCGGTGCTGCAACCTGTGCAGTGGTTTTCATACCAACACATATTTTCCTGTGCAGTCCGGGGGGGGAGCAGGACAGCACAAGAGCAGACCAAAAACAGCTCTTGTCGAGTTGACAGTGAGAGTGCACGGCATCCATAACCCAGCCTTCATGCAGGGCGAGTGTTTGGGAGTCATCCTAGAAGTTTGTTCTGAGACTCTCGTGTTTCTGGTGTTTTTTTTTTTCAGACTTTCTGAAAACTTGTTCCACTTCAGTTCACCCAAATTGTGAAGGATTGCAGAGATCCAGACAAATAAGTCGCAGTCGTCTCCATCCACAATGAAATCAAGACCTACCTGACCGAATTTTGAGGCGGAAGAAATTGACAAGGCAAGGGAAAAGCGTGTTTTCTACCAAGAATGTTTTGTTTGTATTTTTTCTCTTTTCTGTGGGGACACGTCAGGTTAATCGTGACAGCCCATCGGGGGCCTAGGAAGTTTTGGTACCGTCTATCCTGGGGAACAGAAACCAGAAACCACAGTTCCTTTTTTGTACTAATGCATAAATTAATACTACAAGGAACTGAAGGATATGACTAATGGGAAGTAAACACAAAAATAATTCACAAAGAACAATTTGAGGAATCTTTCACTTCCCTTCCCAAAGTTAAGATGGCGCGTTTCCATCATCACAAATGACCTCCCGAAACAGAAGCTGCATAAAACTGAACTGACGCCCCCATTGCAATTTTTTCTTGGGGGGGGGGGGCTGGTGAAGACTTGTGCTGCCCCACCCTCCAGTGGCTGAAGCAGCCAAAAAAAGCAGGGGTGGGGACAAATTTCCTTTCTTGACCGTCAGCACAACAGCCAAAGTTTTTGTCCTTGGAACAAAAAAATCTCGTGAAACGTGAACATATGAACAGAGCAAATGTATATACATCACAAAACAAGGTTTTTTTTTTTATTTCAAGCACTTTCGTCTCAGTGATGTTGCGAACAAGTTGACTTGCAACACGAAGGAAGTACATTTTCGTGAAATTTTTGCCCATCTCACGTGTTTTTGTTTTGAAGCACACTTTTGGGTCAATCCTCTCAATTCAAACAACATTCACCAAAGTCATTTGCCATTTATCAGGAATCTTTGCGTTCAATTGTGTGGAGTGATGTGGTTTCAGTCTCACTTTCTGCACACACCAGTTCACACGTTTCCTACAATGCAAGAAAATATTTTTCTCACAAGTCACAATGCACATTTTAGCTGTCAATGGTCGAGGTCACACATTGGTTCGCTTCGCTGCCAGACAGGTATCATGAGGGATGACGGGAATTCATTTCTGTCTCCTTTCCGGAACTGGACAAAAAGACCAACCTGCATGACAATCTGTTCGTTTGGTTCAGACTCCTCCAGCACTGTCTGTGGAATGAGAGTTTCCTGCACTGCTTCGGTCTGAAGAGTCACGGTGTCTGGTAAACCTGCAAGGACAGAATGCCGTCAGTGCCTCTACTATCTTTCATAAAACTGGTTCCTAATACACGTCTGAACGTCATGTTGCAGTGGTTTTCGCCAACGGAAACAAGGGCGCTTGTCAGCGTCGACGACACAGCGATCCGTGCTGGAGTTGAAGGGCCTCATGATCAATGCACGATTGGGCAGAGGTAAGTGGGGTCTGGTGCTCCACGACAACGACCACAGAACGACTCGGATAGGCTGCTCTGCTTCAGCTCGCAGCCTAACAAGTACGCTTAGTCAGCGCAAAGGCCAAGCGCCCCAACCATCCGTCACGTGGGGTTGGGGGGGGTCTGCCAGCCAGGGGGGGGGTCAGCCAGCAGGGGGGGGGGTCCTCCACGACAATAACACAGACGTGACTCCATAAGGCCGATTCGACATGAAGTCGCGCTCGGCCTAAAAACTCAAATTGATGTGGTCCCATCAGCAAATATCAACAGACAATTTCTGTTTGTCATTTCTCCCTTGTTGCTGTGGCCAAACTGATGCAGTTGACACGTGAACTATCGCAGGAGATCAGCGTTGACAAATCTGAACATAATTTAGTTTCATGGACCCTTTTTTGGGATGTTCCTGAAATCGACACACCTTCTGCATTGTGGTCCTTAGGTTCAACATTGTCGATGTGGATCTGCACGGCGCCGCCCTCCGTGACGGCGGTCCCATCTGGCATGACGATCTCCAGGTTGCCGCCGCCGCCGGTAGAGAGCGCCTGCTGCAGCTCGCTCAGGTTCAGCGTCTGGATGAGCGCCCCCTGGCCTTCAACCGTGTAGGGGATGATCATCGTTCCGTCCTGCAACGCACTGGATGTTTACATTTCATGAATCTTCTCCTTCTGGGTCGGCCCAAAACGGGAGCGAATTTTGTCAGAATCAAAGGGTTTTGACTGACCCACACTACCATCAAAGCACAGCAATACGTATAGACTGACTGGATAGCTATGCACAGGCAATGCACTGATTCCCGACATGCTAAACTGGAACTGGCGTCGCGTCATGTTTATTCATTTTTTTGTCTGCGCAACAGATAGAGCAATCTTTGTCAGCTGGTGTTTTGCGCGTCTGAGGGGAAAAGGAACTCACTTCCTGTTGCTGAAGAATGATTTCCTCCCCAACAGAACCGTCGTCGGTCTCCACGACCTGTGGTTCCATCACTTCCTCCACCATATGCTCCTCCAGAGTCTCCACGTTGTCGTTGAGCAGCTCTATCTCCAGCATACTGTTCTCCTTGTAACCCGCCACGATCTCATGAGCCTTGTCCCAGTTTTCCTCAAGTGCGATTATCTTTTCCAACTGAAAACAACAGCAAGACCGTTCTGTTTAGATGCTTCATGAGACCAGTCTTTTTGAAGAGCACTTGCAAGAGAAGAGACATGCCACACGTCCAGAAGGAAATGATTTTTAATTTTTTGTTTCAGAAAGTGAACACACCCGTTTGTTGGTTCCTGCTATTCCCTCGCTCGGTTCGCCCGTCTTCTGCAGCACCACTACGTAGTTTGTCGTCACCTGCAACAAAATTGTCAAACAGTTCAGTGTTGTACAGCGCTGGTTCAGAATCCTGGAAGGTAACCTTACATTCGGGCCCAAAACAAGAGCTGCTCGTCTGACGAGGAGAGGGACGAAAAGTCCAATTGGTGGAAAACTGGTCTTTCGGAAGCTCCACAGCCACAAAGCGGGGGAAATGGCGTGATCCCTTTTTGGTGCGAGGAACCAGGGATGACTGAGAGTGGCCTCCTACCTTATATCTTTGATTCATTCACACCATTGTCCAGGTGCTGTTGGGGTGTCTAAATGTGAATTACCAGTGCCGCACGATGAAGAAAACGCATGGAAGCAGGACTTGTCTGAGTGCAAAGATTTACCAGAGTTGCATCGCACTTTTCTCACCTTTTTGTTTCGCAAACAGAGACCCTTCTGCAGGTGCTTGGTGAGGTTTCCCTTCAGTGTGAATCCGACCTGACACTCGGGACACCAGAACGGCTTCTGACTCTCGGCTCCCGTGCTGCCTTTACACCTGTATCAGGCACACAAAACATTTCTTTTACTCAGAGGCCGAACCGGACGACAAAGGCAGTCCCATTGGTGGTGGTGGTGGTTTGGTTTTACAAAACAAGTTGCTTTGCCAGCCTGAAGGTCCGGACACGTCTCACAAAGCAGTGGCAGTGCGTGGAGAGGGGGCATACTGGTTACGGTATTTTTCCCGTGGAAATGAGGAGGCAAAACGCTTCTGTCTGCAACTCACAAACATATCTAAGAATGGAAACACAAAGTGATCCGAACGACATTTGGCATGCATGTTTCAGGCTCTGAGCTGTGACTGGTTTCACCTGTCTGGGATCTCCAGATGCCGAATTAACTCCCTCTCCGTGACAAACTTCTGCTGACACGCCCCGCACTGGAACTTCCGCGGCAAGTGTCTGTTCCTTATGTGGTTCATCAGTGACTGTTTTATCGGAAAACTTCTGCAAATTTTTAACAATGACTTTTCACATTTTCGCACAAGATTCAAAACTAAACTGAACACAAAAAGTGAAGATATCGAGTTTTTCAACACCTACTTGTTACAAATAGTACAGATGAAGAGGTTCCCCTGAAGTCTTTCCACGTGAACAGTCCTCTCGTGGGTAGCGCGGACGTGGAATTTCTGTGACAAAGAGGGAAAAAATCGTGTGCCAAACTATTTCCCGTACCCATAATGCTTTTCACCGGCTCACAGGAGGTGACTGCTCAGAAAGATCTTGTTTCTCAACTCCACGACAAACAACCCCTTTGGTTAAAAGGATCAACAGGTGTTCCTTCACTGTGACAGCCCCAAAGTAAGTACGCACCAAAAACACTTTTCCGCAGAAGCTACATGGGTATTCGCCGGGAGGGTAAATCATTTTGTTTCTGGGTATAATCTCTTCCACGAAGGTGCCGTCTTTGCGGAAGTGCTTCTTCCTGTGGCTTCTCATGTCATTTGCTGTTTTGAACTTTGACCCACACACTGAAAGGCGAGAAAAACACACCGCTGGTTAGGCTTAGACCCAATCCTGGACGCAAGCACACAAATGCAAGCAAATGGAACCTGATGTTGTGAATGGGAGTGTCCACACTGGACGCAAGCGACATCAAACGAATTGTCCGCAAATTTGCGTGCTCGAGTCCAGTGTGGTTTTGGCCTTGGGGATCTGTGATACAGCCAATGGCAATGGTTGGAGTGGGAACAGACCCACAGCGTGAGGTGCCCAGGTTTCTTGCAGGCATGACCTTATTGCACATTTCTGCAATTACAATCGCCCCAAAAAAAGCAAAACATTTTCTCTGTTGAAACTATACTCATCCCACCCTCACACCACGACTCTCTTTTTGTAGTACTCACCGTCACACATGTGCTTGCGCTCGTTGCTATGGTACGTGTCTTTGTGTCGCTTAAGCAGTGACTTGGTCTTGAAGGTCCTGTGACAGCGGTCGCACGCCTCGCTACGCACGTCCGAGTGACGGAACGTCTTGTGACTGCGCAGCTCAGACAAAACGTGGAATTCCCGGTCACACTCGTCGCATTTCAGCTTGCCACCCGCTGAAACAACGCAAAACGTTTTGGGGTTCATTGGCAAAATGAACCACGCTGAAGTTTTTGGCTCCAAGTTCTTTTTCTGCCTTCTTTTTGAGAGAGCTGTTTCACAAGCAACGTGTTAGGTTTTCTATCAGGGAAAAAAGAGTGATCACCGGTGGAGTGTTTCTTTCGTTTGTGAATCGCCAAGCCTTCCTTCGACTTGAAGCGCAGGTCACAAGAATCACAGTTATAATGCTCAGAATTGTGCACCTGGAAAAAAGCGCAACTGATCACACAATATTCAGCCTACAACAACGTGGCAGAAACAAATGTTGAAAATGAATGCGATCAAGAATGATAAATCCACTGCTAAGTCGAAACCAACACTTACATCATTGACATGACGTATCAACTGTCTGGCTTGTTTGAAGGATTTGGGGCAGCAAGGACAAGACAAGTCACGGTGGTGCTTGTGGAAACGCTGCTCATGGGATACACACAGAGCCAACTTTCTGAAAACATCAGAACAGCAAAACTTGGAATTTCCCTGCTGCAGGAGCCAAACACTGCTGTGCGAGATGACCTGGTGATTCACGCAAGTGCCCTGCTTGCTTCTGACGTGATAACGTCACATGAAATCGTAATACCTTCCTCTGGGCTGACCCCCCCCCCTGGAGCTCCCTCCAGGCTGATCCCACTCCCCCATGATGACCACAACGATAACAGCGATGACACATGCATGACTCCACAAGGCCGTCCCGGCTTAGAGCCGCGCTCGGCCAAAAGAGGAATGTCCGAAACGAGAATAAGTGGAGAACTTACGAAAAATTGCCTCCACAAACTTGACAAACAGGGTTTATGCTCTCAGGAATTCCATCTAAAAATACAGCCGCACATTTTGAATAGAAGACATGAAAATGCGCAAATTCTTAGCACGTGTAACACCTAAAATTCACAGTTGACCAAAGATAAGAAATTACCATCTGATTCAAATTCCATTTTCGGCCGCTTAGGGTTCACCTGGTCGTCGGCATTTTCTTCTTCGGTCATTGGTTCTGGGTTGCAACTGAAATTCAAACTACTGATTGGCATTTTTGGTCAATGCAGACCATTTCCGATCGGGACATCCTGTGGAAAAGCCGAAGATATGCAGGTATGTAAGACTGCTTCAAAAACTACAACACCACCTGAAACCTTCACGAGAACTTGAACATGTGACTGCATCGCAGAACTCCTTACCTCGACTCTGCACGTTGATCCAATGTGACTGCAGCACAATTGCCGGTTTCACACAATTCTGCGGCTACTTCCGGTGCTGCGTTGTTTTCATCAGAAGCACCAGTTTTGTCCAGTTCAGTTTCTCTGTCAGGACGCTGGGTTTCCTTTTCTCCACACAATTCGTTACCCAATTCAGTTCTGTCTGGGTCATCCAATCTTTCACCCAGTCTCTGTGATTCGACACGTTCTCTGTCAGCAGCCTGGCAAATTTGTATTTCTTTCTCTGATTCGCCTTGCGAAGCATTGATTTCGTTCAATGTTCTGCTGACTCGAAACCGTGGTACGTCATCGAAGTCGGCATATTTGGAACATGCCTTCCTCTTCCTGGATGACACCCTGCCAATGGGACTGAGCTTCGACACTTTCACACTCTGACCAGATCTCGGAGAAGTTTCAGCAGTCTTTGAACTGATCGCTACTTCGGTTTTCTCCACCACATTGCCCCTAAACTTCACTGTTCTTTTGTTTCGAGGAGAAACTGCTTCTTTGTTTTCAGAACCAATTACTCTTGGCTTCTCCAATGATTTCTTAGACTCCTTGGTGCAAGCTGAAATTCTTGCACTGTTGCTGGGTATTTCCTGAAAAAAAAAAAAAAAAAAATAACAACAATAAGAAAGCGAAAAAGAAAAACTCACTTGCTGAGAAGAAACAAAACTTTTGTCCATCGCTGATGATCGGAAAACTATGCAAATCTACTGGTCCATCCTGACGACGACCAAATTTGGATAGCGATGTCGTCTTTTTCATACCAGAGTTTCGTTTGGTTCAGTCGTTGTGACGGATGTTGCACTGAGAGACAGACGACCCAGACTGTCCTGTTTGTCGGTCATGGTGCTCTTATCTGCTTTCGTCTGCTGTTGATTCTCAACATTCGTCTGTCAACAACAAAGTTTTTTCTTGAGAATCCAATACCTTGCACTCGCAACTCCAGCTCTTAGTCTGGACACTCGTCTGCGTCAAGCTGTTTCTTGCTTTGATTAGAATCCAAACATACAAGTGTCTCACCAGATTTGCACATGAACTGCTGTCATTTCTTGCCGTTTCTTTCTGTGCTTTCACATCTCCCGAAGGCCCAACTTGTATGACAACCATCTCAGGATAGTCCGCTTTAGACTTCTTCTGAAAATACCAACTGATTTCTGTCTCTTCTTGTGAGCGCATTTGGTGTCGAAGAGCTTGGCTTCGTCACAGAAGGTCTTGAGAGTGCATCTCGAGGGAACCAAACACTCAAATATCAACCTGTTTTTTCGTTTTCAGAAATTGTCAGCTTGTGGACTCTCAAAATGGCACATCAATGACAAACCTGTGTCGCTTTGACAGATTCAGGTTCAGGCCGCTGCACCAACTGAATCGTTTGCGCCAAAATAGCAGCTTCAGCACTTTTCGTCAGTTCCTCCCAGGTTATCTGCAAAACGTTTTATCTTCATCAGTTACTTTTTTTTTTTTTTGGCTCTGCAAAATTCCGCAAAAATACCCACAAATTTCATTTTGCGCAGACATGACTGCAAAGGCCGGGGCGGCAAGTCCTGAAGAAAACAATGCTTCCCCTGGGGGCCACTGAACGGGCTCAGGCATTCATCTTTCGTAGTGCCTCCGTACCTGCCTGTAACAGTAGGACAGCAGAAGCTCTAAGCTCTCTTGGCTGACTCCGTCAAAATAGTACGTGTCTTCCAAATTGCCCTGGGCCATGGAAGCCTGAAAAAAGATGAACAAGTTGTCACGCAAAGGAAGATTCTGTGCACACAAGAATGATACGTTCATGAACAGCAAAGCTCTTAACTGACCAAAGTAGAGCCAGTATTTTTGACACACGCAAAAAGGAGTCACAACTGCAAACGATGTGGCTCCCCTCCAAATCGAACAATTACCTTGAAATAAGCACTGGATGCCAGCAGCACTAATCGATGGGCCGGCAAGACAACCGGTGGTTCCCAAAGGCATAGCTGCAAAGCACAAAAAAGAAGAACTCCTGGCGAGAAAGGGAAAGTTTTGGGCAATGAGGGAATATATATACATTCGTAGCTGCCGTGTCTCGGCGAAAAAAGCATGATGTGGCTCTTACCTGCATGTCACAGAGGACACCCTGCTGTTGAAGTGAATGGGCAAATGACCAAAAGTCTTTTTCGCTTGCCATTTCCAACGTCAATACTGTATTTTTGATTGGCCAACTCCTGCAACGAAAAAAATAAATTGTTCGCTTGACAGACTTGTGTCAAGCGAACAAAGGTTGTGGTGTGGATGTTGCTCAAGACACTTTGGCTGAACAGGGCAGCGTGTTTGTTGTTCTGGGATGAGAACAGACAGACAGCAAAGGTCAAAGTTTCTCTTCTGGAGTTTGCAGACAAAATGTTACACAAGATTGCATCCACAACCCAAGGGTGATGCGAAGGTTAGTTAGGCCTAGATCTATATCTACCGTAGTTTTCTCAAATTCTGGACCGTCAAAATGGCCAGATCTGGACATCTACGTTCAGCACGACTTTCTTTCTCGCATCCAGATGTTTGCTAACCAGTAACTTACAAAGTTTGATTGTTGCAGACAGAGTTAAGTCGATAATTTTCACATCATTCCGAAAATTTGGTGCAAAATTTACGGCAACTCTAGTCCTGTATGGGCGCTGCCATATTGGCCAAGTACTTTCAAGACGCGTCAAAAATACGGATCTCGAAGATCCACGGTACAAGGTAAAATCATTTTCCACCTGGCTTTGTTTCATCTCACAAAATTTATTGTTTTTACAAAATTCTCTACTATAAGACTGAGTTTATTTGTCAATCTGTTTCCCCAAAATCGTGAAAATTTCATCTTTGGTGGTCATTTGCGTCACGATTGGAGCTTTTACGAACCACCGTCAGCTGAAATTTAAAGCGCATTCTTTAGGGTCAAAATGGACGGCTGAAAACTGTTTCCTGCCCTGGTAGATCTAGATTTGAATGAAAAAAGTGTTTCCTTCATGAAAGAAAAAAGTGTTTCCTTCATAGTGTTTTCGGCCCTGAGCTAATTCCAGCCAATCACAGCCTTCCAAAGTGTTTCCTCCATTTTCCTGCCCTGACTTAATTTCAGCTCATTACAGTTTTCCAAAGTGGTTCCTTCATTTTGTTTCCTTTTTTTGTTTCTTGCCCCAATGAAAAGAAACAATTTTCCCATTATTTTGTGTTTTTTATATTTTTTGTCAGTATTCAAGGCAAAAACAAAGCAATTTCTGCCTTGCACATTGGTCTGGAAACAGTGAAACTCCCTTGGGAATGTGACCAACCTGAACAGCTTGCTGCTCCTCAGCTACACCTTGGGTGGCAAACACTTTCAGGTTTGTCACATTCCCTTGTGGAGTATCACTGTTTTCAGACCTCAATGTAAGGCAGAAATTGCAGTTTCACAGAGATCAGAAAGTGCTTGGCTCAGTCAAACAAAATGTATTCCAAGAAAAAAGACCAGGGGGCTCCCTCAACCAAGCCACTTTTAGCTGACTATAAGAAATGGCTGTTTTCACAAAGTTTAGGTGAATTTTGCATTATTTATTTTTCTTGTGATTGCAAGCAAAACTTTGAAAAATAAAGCAATTTGCCTGAAACAAAAGACCTGTGAGTAATCCATTTCCCTAAAACCATGTGGCTCAGTTGACAGAAAACCCCTTGGCTTGGTCAAGGGAAACTTTGTTTTTGTGGGACCTAGAAATGAACCAGGTCTTTGTATCATTATTCAAATCATTGTTTTTAGATTTGCTTTTTATGGGTGTTGATTTGTTTGATTCACAAAGCAAGTATAAAAGCTAGAATGGATATCATGGGTATGAAGGTTCCCAAAAGCTTCCAAAAACAATGAGTCACTTGCTTCTGGGCTTATTACAAAAATAGGGGAAATGCTTGCATTTTGCTTTGCCAATCTCACTGCTTCAGCTTCTCAAAGATAGGCCTATATATTTGTTCTGTGTATGAAGGGCTTTCAAAACTGTGGCTCACTTGCCCATGTAGATCTAACTGGTGAACAGAATACTGCTGCATTCTTACCTCTTGGCCTGGTCAGGGGGCTTGGCATGGTGTAGGGGCATTCCATATTTTCCTGTCCATTTTCAAGCACTTTTTGAAAAGTTGTTTACTGAGTCAAGAAGTAGGTCAATGACCTAACTGGCCAAAAATGGGTCACACAGGGTAGATTGTCAAATGATAATCCACACTAACCACTTCAGTGAGAGACTATATATATAAGTCTAGAAGACTGATGTTGGGTGAGGGGTCACCAACAAGCTTCCTTTTCAACTTCCTGTCCATTTCTGAGGCTTGTCTTGGAAAGTATAGAGACCACTGGGTCAAAAAGTAGGTCAATAACCTAAGGTTGGGCCAGGGGTCACCAATAAAAAACTTTTTGCACTTCCTGTCAATTTCTGAGCTCTTTTTGGAAGGTAGGTCACTGAGGTAGGTCAATGACTGAATTAGCTAAAAACATGGGTCACATGGAGTGTGATGGTCAAATGACAACCCATACTGACTTATATATACTTTTGATGACTATAGACAGTAACCCATGACCAAGACAATATATTGTCTCAGTTTCAGTTTATTTTTTGCCTGTATCTAAAAAGGGAGGGAAATTTTCATACTGGTGGAGACACCTATAGTTTCTTTTCACCACAGGAAGTGCCCATGCCAGCAGCAAAGGATTGTGGGACTGCTTGATTTTTCAAGAGAAGAGGTAAAAGCTGAAAAATTTCTTGTTTTTTGGTACAAAAAGTTGAAATCTTGACTAGATCTCCCTTGTTTGAATGGGGATAGCAAGAACA
>JAAUYG010026151.1_pt1 | contig 13522 bp, 11 predicted proteins | sample 7278091 | NCBI WGS metagenome assembly JAAUYG01 (sample SAMN14350201, study PRJNA611818) | marine sediment metagenome | isolation source: surface marine sediment (0.6m) | place: French Polynesia: Moorea | collected 2018-08
AAGTAAGTAAGTAAGTAAGTAAGTAAGTAAGTAAGTAAGAGTAAGTAAGTAAGTAAGTAAGTAAATAAGTAAGTAAGTAAATAAGTAAGTAAGTAAGAGTAAGTAAGTAAGTAAGTAAGTAAGTAAGTAAATAAGTAAGTAAGTAAGTAAGTAAGTACGTTAGTAAGTAAGTAAGTAAGTAAGAAAGAAACTAAGAAACTAAGTAAGAAAGTAAGAAATAAGAAAGTAAGAAAGAAAGAAAGGAAGTAAGAAAGAAAGTAAGTAAGAAAGAAAGTAAGTAAAACTAACTAATTACATGAAAACACACAACATGCCAATCAAACAACTAACTACATAAAACACACAACCTACAAACCAATCACACCAACCAACCAAATAACCAAATAAATAAATAAATAAATAAATAAATGAAATTTGCCGATTTGAAATTGTTTGCGGTATAATTATAGGGTCACACGTAGAGCAGAGTACCACTTAAAACTGATACGTGCATACTATGTCTGTCATCTATAAGCAGTCTGGTATGACATTTTCTTCAGGGTTTTGAACTATTGGTGGCACATTTCGAATTTACTGACTGTTGTTCTTCATTTTATCATGGCTCCCGGTCGCATAGCTAATGAATTTAGACACGCCTTCGTAACATTCCAGTCTAGAATCCCAACTTTGTACTAGTCACGCTACTGGTACATTTTGGCAAGTTTATATTATTCTCATGCTGGTCTGTACCAGCCATTTTAAGACGTATTAAAACCTACACTGCACCAAACAAATTGTTAAGAAATAAATTTCCCATCAAAATCATGTCATTAAATTCTTGCTTCTGATGTTGTATTAAGGGTAGTGTGTGTATTTTAAATGTGCTTGCCACTTTCGGTTAGGTTCCAGCAACACAGTCCTGCGCCACTGCACGTTTTCAGTCGCGTTGGAAAAATAATACACTCGTGGTGGCGGCAACGTCACGCGAGTTCCCGTATTCCCCCGTTTTGTCCCTAGCAAGTGATAATGTTCTCTCCGAGACCATAAAAAATGAATTTATAGAGAAGTAATTTCCTGAAAACCACTTTCCTCCGATCTAGAAAGAGACCGGAACAATGGACGACCCCCCTCTGCAGCAGAGGCGTCTGCAGTACTGAAAATGACAGGCGCTGTCTGTGTCAGCAAGACGTGGTTTATCAATCAAGAACCTGAAAGGAAACGCTATTCACCCCCAAACACAGTGGGGGCACCTTCCTTTGCCGAGACTGACATTTCCACCCGGTACGTGCAGTTATAGTTATCGCCCTTGTCCATTGTACGGACATGCCCTATAAAGGGTAGTTTGTGCACGAGGAAGCTCAGGGCAGGCCCGAGAGAAACCCGAGAGAAACGCATATCTATCGACAGCAGAGAATAAGTCGATTTATTACAAATTGTACTTCATAGAGGTAAACGTTATCATTTGCGTCTATCAATTCCAATCCAAACGGATCAGTGTTACAGTGGGTATTTAGCCATTTTGTTCTTTCGTTTGCGAGTTCCAGAACAAATGACAGAATAGCAAAGGAAAGTTGAATTGTTTATTATTAAAACCAATTCTTGAATGGTAAATTACAAAATTTATCAGAATTTGGTGAACAGTACAACAAACAACCACAGCAATATACACAAGTTAATTTACAAAAATAATACCACGGCTGCGAAACTATACAGATACATGTATATTCACACTCTGTGCTTTAGTTCACATCCAAAAATAGTGAGGCGTAACAATAATGTTGACTTCTGAATAATCCTGAATATTTCACTGAATCCGAAATAATAGTTCTTGACACTTCTGTTTGGCAATCGTGATATTTATTGTCCTTGAATGACAGGTCTTGAAACTTGAGATACCCTGCGCATGGCGTGCACACTAACAGTTTTACATCAGGCAGACTCTTCTTCTCTTCACAGGCCATGCATCAACTATGATCTGACAGAGACGACCCCACAATCATTACTGCAGTGATTTTATCACTGGAAGGTATTACAACTTCTCTCGGTTGTTTTTTATCTTTCCCCAAACTTCTGAACTAGCTCTACATACAGCACTCTCAGCTGTCACGGTAGGAATTTCAAGATATGATTTCTTCACCAAGCAGCCATTTCTGCAAATGACAGTGTGACGTCTCTTCACTTAGCAGGCATTATCATCCTTATTTAGCTACTCGAACCACCAGCCTTCAAAGCAGTTAACTCCCGTTGGTTAACAACCACAGCTGGCATGACAGTTCATTGCTGTCACCATAAATCGCCTCCCGTTTCAGCAACAGTCGCTTTAGTGTGGCTGGCGTCAGCTATTAAGACAGACTATATCGCATTCACTGTCTCGAGGCCATACTATACAAACTGGCGCGTAGCGTCAGCTCCTAGGTCTTATAAACCACACCAACTGACAAAACCGACGTTTTCCCGAAAGAATAGTTCTAATATTTCATAACATTTCAACACATTCGGGAAAAGCTAGCTACTTGCGCAGAAGACAAACACCTCTTCCCCCTCACCAGTTTGCGCAATATTGAACACGGGGAGTCGTCACTTTCAGTATTTTACCCAAACATCCATAGTGCTCACGGTACGCAGGCACTGCGCACAAACACGCGCCCATAATATCAGTAAATGTCTATGAGAAAATATATTTCCGACGTTCTGAATTCGAGTTGACAGCTCCACGCTTCCGTAGAAAACTTAACCTATTCAAAAACAGAACTACATGTATATACTATTTATATTGTAACAATAACAATATTATCCGACCTTTTTCATTCCATTTGCCTCAAATAACGATGATGGGGCTAATTTTGAGGAGAAATTACGATTTCCGATCAAATCTAATGGTGCCGTTGGGGTCGTCAAAGATGTATATGACTGTATTGCAATACATGTTTGTAACAGTAACGGGACCTACATACAACGCAGTGCCTCTGAGCCTTCAAAATATGAGTGACCTTGACCTTGACTCTTTCAGGGTCACCAAGGTCAAATTTAATGGTGGATTTTGACTCCCACACGACTTCCTATTACAGTCCAACAGCGACCACATGTCTACCTCATGTCTGTGTTGCATCGTTTACCTGTTCAATACTGTTGTAGCGGTTTGGCAATTTTCCTCCCTTTTATTATCGGGCCAAAGTATGGGACGCCCCCACACCGACTCTTACTGCTGGGCGATTATTCTCAAATCTGATCACTCTACCTTGGTCAAGTGGAAGGCTCCCATCAAAAAAAGTTGATTGGCCATAACTTTTTGAGATATTTTGTTCACAGACGACGTCCACAGACGAAGCGAAACTGATAAACCCCGCGTCCAGCAAAGCTATGGCGGAGTTTCAAATGTACCGGAACAAACATTCTGCGTTTCTGCCTTAATCTTCTAACTGATCTCTAACTGTGACTGGCAACGTGTCGGGGAAAGTCACGTTGTCGTAAAGCAAGGACCACCCAGCCACAGTGTGATGAAACTGTTCAGTAAACACATGCTCACGTCAGTCTCCAGACGTAAAAGAATATATACCGGGGCTTGAATGGCTGGGGCCGGACGTTTCCGAGCAGTGAGAAATATTAAAAGTCAGCAGGGTAGATAAATCAGCCATCACTTGCTATGGACTGAACGCACTAGCACGAGTCTACCATAGACGTTTAATGCATGCAATTAAAGTAGTGGTATATAGCCAGCTGTTGTTGAAATGGAGAATCCTAATACGTTTTGGAGATTGTCAGCACGCACATAGCATGCCCGTGTAAGGAGGTGTGCGAGACTAATGGTTTACCTACTGCAAAAGTTATATACCTTCACTCCTGATGGGTTCTGGCAAAATATACATGATTATTATGCAAATGATATCTAAAACATTACAACATGGTGTTGTCAGTGTTCAGAGGAATGTCTCGCTGTAGTGGTTGGGGACAGATTTGTTTTTGTCTGTGTGTACATGTAGTTGTCTGAAAAGAGTCTGCCCAAGCTTGAACTTTGACTTTTCAAGGCCACTCAAGGTCAAACCTGATGGTACCATTAAACTCGCCATACATGATTTCCTATTATTCCCTATGGCATAAATCTGCTCCTTTACGAGATATATGTTTATTCTGAGTGACCTTGAATTTGACCTTTCCATGTCACTCCAGGCCAAATCTGTTGGTGTAACTAGACTCCCCATACATGGTTTTCTATGAGTGTTTAAGAGTAACGTATGACATAATTCAGCTCGTTTACGAGACGTTACTTCAAAATCTGAGCTACCATGACTTTGACCTTTCAGCGTCACTGAAGGTCAAATGTGATGGTGCAGTTGGGCTCCTCACATATGGCTTGCTATTAGTGTTTAATAGTAACTTAAAGATGTAGGCTCCATAGGCTCCAAAACGGTGTCATCTTAAGTATAAGTTATTGTGTCATCAGCAAACTGGTTGCCTGTTGAGAGTCGTAGGCATGTTGCAAAGTCATGGGAATTTGACCTTTCAAGGTCATTCAAGGACAAATTTAATGATACTGTTGGGGTCCCCATGTATGATTTCCGATCAGCGTCTAACAAGAGCCACATGTCTACCTCTCACCGTTTAGCTGTTATAGGCACTTGAAAGTTTCCTCCTACATTGTATATGTATCGCTCTATGTATCTCATTGGACCAACATTTAGGACTGCTCCGTGGCCTGATACTAGCCAACTTACATGCACATGGAGTTACAAACTCTGAATACATTTCGAGGATATAATGCCCGAAGTTGCGCAGTACTGTGTTGTGATAGTTGGAATAATTTATATACATGTATGTGTATGTGGTACTGTAGATACTCACTACTTCACTGTGATTTTGGGGTCATTCAGAGCACTTACATTATTTTTTTTCCGAAAATACGATCTTGATAGTAATTGTGCTACTCTTTAGGCTACTTTTCTCAATTTGGTATTCCCGAACATTTGTGTACTGTTTCAATTGTCATCTACTGCCATCGTCAAGCAGGGCGTCAAGGTTCCTGGGCTTCCTGTTTCTAAGTCCCGAATATGGGCAGGCATGTTTAGCACTGTTACGAAAAATTCAAAAATGCACAAAATTGTAGGATTACACTTTCGCCATCATCTGTTGATTTGTGACATAGTTTCACGTGGTTGCGGATTTCTTTGCATTGCCCGATTTATTTCTGAACATTGAATGTGCATATTTCAAGGTTTGCACTGAGGTTCTATGGACATTGTTAGCCCAATATGACAAGAAATCTGCTTAATATGTACTTTTGTGAAACGTCAATTCAGTGGCGAGACGGTTGCTGTGTAAAAGTGTGCGCGGAAGTATTCCCTGTAGCAGCTCTCCGTCGACACTAATATAACAACGTGGGCTAGATTGAAAATCCATGTACCCCATTCCATGACTATTACTACCCACAAATATCCCCTTTCGAAATTTCCTGATGTGGAGTAGTGAAAGTGTGACTGATTATTGGTAACGATGTTAGATTTGAGTATATATTTTTCTTCCGCCGTCCCTTCCTGAAGTGACTCAGTTTCATTAGAGCAAAATGTGAAGAGCTGGTACCAAAAAAAAAACCTGCAAGAAATAAAGTATTAAATTAGTAAATGACAATACAGGGCCATGAATTACCATTACCCCACCAGGGATAACCATATCAATATACTCTCTAATTCGATCTGCAATGATTCAATATGTACGTGTAATCTCATTACTGCTACTCCCAAAAGCTTTTTTTTTTTTTTAGGGGGGGGGGGGTCGGCTGATTTCAGCTGTAAATTTAATTATTTCTTTAAATTATTTGGACTTCCCATCTAATAAACCTCCTAATGTCAATAAAGTATATCACTTTGTGGGTTTAGCATAAACATAGCTCATACATCACAGTGCTTACAAGTTACAATTCGGTTACTGAAACAGCATTTTGTCCCGTTGACGGCCAGACGAAAATAAATATACCAGAAGAGTGTGACACTAACCTCGAATCAATACCATCACATTTTCACTATAATACCCTGAACAGACGAAACCTATCGACGGTGTGGAATCCCTCCTCCCCCCTGGTATCAGACACACATACGCATACACACGCGGTGGCATATACAGCCAATCATTCACCAGTCTTCCATCCATGTCTTTTGATGAATTAACATTCTTTAGGTAACACTATCAACTCTCACATGTAAAGCACTTTGTTATACCTAGCTGGCTCAAAGCAGAGACTATATCATTCCAGGTTGAATGGGCGACTTGATGATCGCCGCATGGCTAGCAGCCAGTCCTTGCCAATTTCCGCAAACATCATTCACGGAGTGGCAGCCTGAATTGGGAGGAAATCTAACAATTGTTTAACTAACCCCTACCTATACATGTACTTGGGGGCTGAATATCCCTTTCGCATGTCTTAATACGAAACATCTAACTTTACTGGTTCTTTTCCACTCTAACTTCGGGTTTGTCATGTCTATTCCTTAGTATCTGTTCTTTGCCATCAGGCGTACATGTATAGCCTAGCTACATGTATGTAAAAGTCTGGACATAGGGTACGTTTAAATAAGAGTAGTTACAGTACTTACATCAGCACATGGGATGCATGTCACTAAGAGAATTAAGTATCACCACGGCTGCTGCCGCCCCTGTAAGTTGTTGCCGCCCTTACGGAGTTTATGTCTCTTTCTCCTTGTGATTAATTAAGCTACATGTACTCCTGCAAGCATCACAGTTCAAATCATTTTACGTAATTTTAAGTTTGCCTTTCTTTGGCTGCGTTTGACTTTTAAGTTTGTTTCAATGTAAAGTATCGTAAATAAATGTACATCTTCCAAATAAGAGTGGAATCTATTTTACTTGGATCAGGTTTTCGCTACCTGTTTCAATACGTGACAAATATGCGAAAATGGTACTATCATTGAGAGATACAGAGAGCAAGAAAGGAAGAGAGAGAGAGAGTTCCTGCCATAATCATGAAGAGAGAGCAAGAGTATCGAAAAAAAATAATAAACTTGAGACTTACTGAATTATCTTAACCCCGAGGCAAATGTACCACCGGCTAGTACATTTATACGAATACGAGCAAAACAGAGAAGATAGAATCGGTAAAGAAGCATAAGCATCCTCCCTGAAGAGGCCAAATTTGTTAACGTAGCAGAATTACCGCGTTCATTTAGATGATGGACGATTCAGAACTTAAGACATTTTAAGCCAAAATGGGTTAAAGAGACAATGGAATATTATTCAGATGCCAGTTTGCATTCACCTTGCCACCTAAAGGTATGTCATGCAATCGTGCAACGAGTATACACTAACACACTTGAGCATTATATAAGGTTCTAGTAAATGGTTTGTAGTTCTTGCTCTTTGTCTGCATATCTAAGATATGGAGGAATTACACCGGTCATAACTATGTTGTTTGTGCCTTCTGAGTACAAAATATATATTTAAAATAAAAGCACCGTAGGATGCACAAATTCACTAATGGAGACATCCTAACACACGGACAGCACAAAGTGGATGCCTCAGGATTATACATTTGACTCCGTAGCAATATATCATCCTTCAAAATGTTCAAAGACAGCAGCAGCCGAGGGACAGTGACTGCAGCAGATCAGACTAGGGACATAGACAGACAGACGTAGGACACAGAATGTTCCGGGGGAAGGGAAGGGACGGCCCCGAAAAACCTACTGGAGGATAACGGTGCAATTGGGGAAAAGTAACGCTTTTATTTCCCTATGTATCATGTGATCCTCGCACAGTGTCCAGTCCGAAATCCATTCTGTTAGGAAGAGAAGAGTAGGCCCTTCTCCCCCCACCCCCTCCTTAAACCACCATCCCCACTGTCAGGGACCATGTATTGCCTGCACCCTGGTACACGAGCCGATCTACTTCAGAAACTGCTGCCTGTCACAAAGCCACCGGAGAGCAGCAATTTCCCTTGTCCCGCGCCCCCTTTTACCGTCCCTTCAAGTTATACAATGTCACGTCATAAGCGGCCTGCAAACCACTGTCAGAGACATAAAGCCCATTTTCTTCGACTTGTCTTCAGAATGACCTGGCACGCACCGGCTCACGAGTGGCAAGAATCACAGCTTTTTGTCCTTACAGAACATGTCATCGTCGATTTCCGAGTTTAGCAAAATAAATATAGTATGTACCATTCGGAGTACTGTGAAAGTAATGCAAACAATTGTGTCATTTATCAAATATTTCTTAAAAAAATCTTTTGCAAAATGTCTTTTTTTTTCCAAAATTACATACGGACTGTATAGGAATAAAACGTTTTTTAAATTCACCTGAAACATCTACCCTTTTGTTTCTTGTTCCGTGGCAGTTTATACTTCTTGTTGTGCCTCCTGATAAAATGCGTCACTATGTCAATCTGTCGGGTGTCAGTCCTATGTCTGGCAACTGTATCCGTAACGTACATGTAACATGGTATTACATTTCCACAAACCCGCTAACAGTGCCACGAGCTGGGTGCTTGGTGCCATCAAACAGGTGCAATTGATTAGTCACCCTGGAAAAAGGATGAGGCATTAAATCCACAGTTTATGGCGACCTCTAATGGAATATTCCAGTCGCAGTCTGTCCTCGAATGTGTCATGGCGACTGGGAGGTCTGTAAATGTGACGGAAGTCAAGATTCGACTTAGGTTTGAAAACAGGCTTTTATGTCTTGGCAGCCGTCGGAATGATGCGAAAATCCTGAATTGGTGAGCCAGACCGTGGCAGGATGATTAGGATAGAATTTAATGTTGTCACCAACGCGGGGCACGGCTCTTTGAGCGATAATGAGGGCAGCGAGGACAATGGCGAACCATTTTTCTGATAGCTACGTGTACGTGTTTAGAGAATGGTATGGAAGCGAGCAGTGCCACATCAGATTTGGAAGACCCCAGATTTGATGAAATAACACAAGGAAGCCCCATGGAATGCGTGATCAGGAACGTGCACTACGAAGCGAGTGGGAGTTGTTTTATCCTAATTTCCCGCTGATCAGAAAGAATGTAACGCCAAATGTGTGGAGCAAAATATTGAGTGCAGTTTATTTACGAGTGGGTGAATATCAACTAAGGCTAGCCAACTTAGGGCCAGTGTTGTATATTCAGGTCACTCAGTCTCTTTACCAGTTTAGTGGCACTAACGAACGCTTGCAGTCAGACAAGAAGACGCCCATGAATCCCACGTTTCCAGCATGAAAATATGGTTATATTGGTTTTTACGTCAACGCCGACAGATATCCGAGAAGACCAGAGGAATACGTCCGGTGGAGATTGCAACACATATACAAGGGTCCCAGATACTCCGCAAGCATGTATATAAATATAGGCTCATTAAGAAGTTGGAAACCTAATTGGTCGCCATGTTTGGAGGGAGCTACGATTACTTCAATCATGATCGTATTACATATGTTCTCTTCCCCAAGGCTCTATTACTGTCGGCCATCACAAGACGGTACAGATACTACTACCGCCCATCGCCACAGGGCTGCAGTGACGCTACTACTGCCCACCGTTACAAGGCATCAAAGACATTACTATTGTCAAGGTACATGTACAGGCGAAAGTATTGTCGATTGTCACAACACGGCACAGACATTACTACTGTCCACCGTCACAATATTTCACAGACACTACTATCCACCGACACAACATGACGCAGACATTACTAATGTCACAAAATGTCAGACATTGCTACTGTCCACCTTCACAATGTGACACAGACATTACTACTGTCCACCGTCACAATATTTCACAGACACTACTGTTCACCCCCACAAAATGTCACACACATTGCTACTCTCCACTGACACAACATGACACAGACATTACTGTACTGTCACAAAATATCACACACATTGCTACTGCCTACCGTCACAAAATGACACAGACATTATTACTGTCACAAAAATGTCACATATATTGCTACTGCCCACCATCACAACATGGCACAGACATTACTACTGTCACAAAAATGTCACACACATTGATATTGTCCACCGTCACAACATGACACAGACGTTACTACTGTCACAAAAATGTCACACACATTGCTACTGTCCACCCTCACAATGTGACACAGAAATTACTATGTACTGTCACAAAATGTCACAGACATTGCTTCTGTCCATCCTCAAAAATACAAGAATAAGAATAAAGATCTATTTATTGTCGATTATAATAAAATAGTAACATCAGCGCCTGCGCTATTTTTCGACACGAAATAGTGGATATATACAGATGATAATGATTCATGGCATAAAACATTTCAGAGTACATTTTAAAACATTAGGGGGGCTTTACATAACACACAGTGCCAGATACATGTACATATACATACACGTACATTGCTATTAGCCATCGTCACAACATGGAACAGGCAGTACTATACTGTCCACCTCAGCTTGGAACAAACACAGACGAGGGGCGAGTTTACTGGAACGGCCAGAGACCGGCAATAAACCTTGTATAAAGCATAAACTGTCGCCGATACCGGTCAATGGTGCATAATTATTGCACGCAGCCTGTCCCCGGCTATAAAAATATGACCGAACGACTAACAACAGTACGCCTAGAGTTATTAGCACAAAGACTGTTTATGATCTGCATGCAGAGAACCCGCGTTGGGTCCGATCGTTGAACAAAACGAACTTGTTCCGTGCGGTGTGATGAGACAGGAAGAGAAGGAGGGGGAGGCCAGAAGTCTGGGTGCCATAGCAGGTAATTCCGGGCAGAGTGTGGGCACTCACGTTTAGATTTACTGATACCCGGTAATGGACCTGGGCCCTTAAATATCCAGACACCATCCGTAAATTGTTTGTCGTTCTAGTGTCATTCTCTGTGGCATGCGTGCTCAGCCCCTGCCCACTCTGCCGCCTGCAGCTGCCTGGGTCTCGCAACCAGAAAAAGAAAATACCTTAGGCTTCTGTGGCGACTCTGTCAGGAACGTCAGTCTTGCCGTGTGAGGCATAACATAGACGCCCTCGCACACTGGGCTGCATGGTTTGCATGCCTTCCCAAAGCAGAGCCTCTAACGCAATCAACCGAGATAGTTTTCCTGCTATTTAGGGGTCATCCATTCAACGCCTCCCCATGCATGCTCAGCAAAAAACTCCGCCTTGGCATGTTTGAGGGAGCTATTCCTTACCGAGTCCCCAGGCTAGCATCCGTCTTTACGGGGCACGCTAGCTGTAATTCTCCCTTTCTCCCGTAACAACAGGCACGTCTACTTATTACATCACAGCCCAGTCAAAACCCCGCCTAAAAATCTGTAACCTTCTTTTTGTCTTCGTATCTGCTCGCTCCAATAAAAACAGCTACAGTCACGCATGTATTTCCAGAAGCTTACCATTAAAGAACACGTTTGATGAAAAGGGCCCATTGACCAGAATATATAAGAGAACCATCCAAAGCAGCTGGGATAGCGCATCCAAAGAGAAAATTAGGATGTAGTGTGTGCTAAATTAATAGTCTACTTGGTAAGTTCGTCGTTTGGAGGTCCCTCCCTACAGGGTTCTGCCTACAGGCTAGAGACGCCAGTAATCCTAGGCGGCTATTCGCTGCTTCATGAAATCAGTCCCATAACGAAGGCGTGTCTTCTCGCTAATTGACAGGCTTAATGCTATCATTGCGCCTTACGGGGGCTTAACGGGCACAATTCATTAGCCCTCGCCATCTTTGTCAGCGGCAGTCATAAATTGTTCGGGGAGATTCATCAGACGTGCCAACACCGAAGTGGGCCGTTGTGTCATCCCTGGTGTCATCCAGCATACGTTACTGCCTTGCACGCATTCTCATTTGCGGGGGTGGCATTGCTGTGCTATGTCTGTGGTGACAGACATGTACGCGGTTTTGATTTCTTGTAACATTAAAATAATTTACTCAAACGAATAAAGGGACGAAGGAACATGCAATTCTAATGTCACCCAGAACGAGTGGATGAGTGGCTGACTGACCGACTGACTGACTGACGTCTGACTCAATGAATCAGGGAGTCGTTGAGCCAAAGAACGAACGAATCCTATTGTCACATATGACAATCACTTTTCCCGTTCAGTCCCGTTCTCGATGCGCCAACACCTGCTTTCGGCACAAAATTTCAATTGAGGCCATGTTCGCGATGAAACGCCCTGGGGTGTAACACAGTTTTCATTTTACTTTATCTAGTAGGCAAATGCCTTGACTTGAAAATGAGCTGTAGTGTTGGTGACACCAATCGATGACCCTATTCAAAAAGGCGATTTTGTTTTACACTTTACACAATGCTATCTTGCATATACAGCCTATATCTTGCGGAATTCCGGTCAATTAAAAGGCTGAATGAGTACCGTCCCTACATACATGTACAGTGTAACTTGTTATAAAGACCACCCCAGGGACAAACAAAATGTCCTTATACACAGACGGTCTCTATATGCAGGTTCAATAACATGGAAAGTATACCCATTGGGACCTGTAAAATGTAACGTAACAAGGAATAATGTAACAGGTTTCAAACGAAAAAGCCTTACAAAGTACCAAGGAGGGATTTTGTTCTTCTGTGAATGTCGTTTGGATGGTAATGACTAGTTCTTTTATTTTTATGAGTCATTTTTTTTTCAATTAGTCAATGATACAAAGCGGACTTTGAACATATCAGTGGATAGGAAAAGTAGGGCAAAGAAAGTTAAGTTATAAATATCTTCCTAACGTCGTGATTAAATTGTCCAGGCGCATGCGCTTGAGCTCTGAGCTTGCGGCAACTTTGGTTATATATAACCATCAATTTATTACATTCGCCCACCTCTCCTCACATTTCCCCATACATGGATCTTGTGTCTAGCGACGGGGATATGGCAGTGACACATAAATGAAAGTGATATACCGACCTTTCATCCTTCCTTGACTCGGTTTTTCTACCAAGGGTGGCTTTATTTCAAAAAGATTTTTTTTTTCACCACGCTTCTGAAAAACAGGGCATTTGTTAAAAATAAGCTTACTACCGTACACATCAATACTTGCTCATCCCTTCCATGGCTGTTTTACGGTTTGGGTGTTGGAATATTTTATTGCTATTTTTACAGGCACTGAAGATTGGTGTGCAGTAGGTGGCCTTGTATTTGATTGAAGTCTCTCCCAAATGGTACGATCATAGCCATACGTCAGAGCAACAGGAGACTCAAGCACACTGGTCACCAGCTGTTTCGCCATTATGAGCCCGCCACAAGGACAATCACTTCTTGTCGAATTATTCTTCCGCATATCAGTCACTTATTTCTTTCAGGTGTGCTCTAATGGGACTTATAAATATCAACATCGCGCCATTTTAGACCGATCGTGAGCGCAGAATGCGCAGTTGTTAGTAACAGCGGTCATACTTGAACGGCGTTGGTATCAGGCAAAATGGAATATGGCGGCAGTAGTATCGATTAGTAATACTATAGTACAGTATAGTAAAGTAGAGTAGAGTACAGTGCAGCAGCAGCAGTAATAGTAGTAGTAGTAGTAGTAGTAGTAGTAGTAGTAGTAGTAGTAGTAGTAGTAGTAGTAGTAGTAGTA
>JAAUYG010017334.1_pt1 | contig 13521 bp, 13 predicted proteins | sample 7278091 | NCBI WGS metagenome assembly JAAUYG01 (sample SAMN14350201, study PRJNA611818) | marine sediment metagenome | isolation source: surface marine sediment (0.6m) | place: French Polynesia: Moorea | collected 2018-08
CTTTGGTGTGACGCGGTCGGGGTTCGAACCCCGGCCTCCCGCACCCCGAGCGGACGCTCTAACCACTATGCTACGCAGGGGCGGTGCCCCGAGGGGTGGGAATTAGACAAGAGATGAGCGCCCAGGAGGCGGGTATTTCGGCATATATGTCATACTATTGCATGATATCAGACAGGCACTGGGTGCCCGGGGGTCGGGAGTTAAACAAGCCTAGGTGGCCCTGGGGTGGGGATTTAGACACTGGAAAATCAGGTTTGTCTAATTTCCCCTCCCTTGCCCACCCTCCCCCATGGGGCCTAACATTGACTGGTGCATTACTGGCAACACTGAGCGCATTCTCTACACTCTATCACATGGTGTTCCTGAGTGCCAAATTTCAGTCTGTTTCACACAACGGTCGGCGGTTTTCGACTTTCAGGCCATTTTGATACAAGTGCACTGAATGACCCTAAATGACCTTGAAATCTACAAGGCCAAATGCACCCCATATATGTGTTACTACTGTACCTGGGTCCCAAATTTTGGTCCGCTTTCTCCACGATGAACCGTTTCGAGATACACACTTCTCAAAAACCGGAAGAGCATCGAATGACCTCACACACGTAACCGGCAAAAGTACCCTGCGTACACTACATATAAATACTTACCCCTGCGTCCCATTTGTTTGTGAGTTTCGCTGTATGAAAGGCCATTTTCGAGATACAAGGTTGTCCAAAATCATACGTCAACTGTCAAATGAACCCTTATACACTAAGTACTTACCCCCGAGGCTCAAATTTTGGTCCCTTTCCATCTATGACCAGGCGTTTTCCAGACACAAGGTTGTTCACAAGAGGCCCATGGGCCTTGACGTACTGCCTCACAACACTGACAAAGCAGTCAGCACACTGTCATGTATGACAAACAAATGCACCGAATAAACCCTAATTTACATCAAGGACAACAAGGTCAAATTTACCCCAATTATGTTTTGTTAGTGTCAAAGAGTCCCAAATTTAAGTCAATTTTGCTCTAACGCCAGTTGTTTTCGTGTTAACGTCAATCTTGAGACAAGTGCAGCGAATGAATGACCACAAAATAACATTAAATGCTACAAGGCCAAGTATACCCCTTATATGCTTTTCTAGTGTCCGAAGGTCCTAAATTTTAGTCTGAAGTGCTCTACAGACAGCTATTTTTGAGTTAACAGAGAGTTTGAGACGTACACTGAATGATCTCAAAATGACCTTGAACACTATGAGGTCAAAAGTACCCCATATATGCTATATAATTACACCCGAGCTACAGGCCATTTTGAGACAAATGCGCATTTCAACATTCCTATAAACAACTTTTGCGAGGATTGTCACAGGAAGTATTAATCAAAAATTTGTTTCAAAAAGCATCATAGCTGTGGGAGGTTTAGTCTTTTGAAATTTTCACTCCCATAGGGTCTCACGTCAACAAAAATGGAAACAAAAATCGCTAACATTCTAAAATCCAAAATTTTGAAAAACGGAAGAAATGATCTGGAGATATGGTGGATAGGTACCTTAATTCCCACAAATATTTGACGTTAGTTCGATTGATTCAAACGAGAGAGTTCATTCGTCACAAACACTTGTTTGGTTCTCCTTATTGTGCAACCACCTAGCGGTAGAGATGCCAACAGTCAGTCTGAGGAAGTTCACTGAACAGAGTGGACGAAAGTCTCACAACAAGGAGAACTAAACTACTGTTTGTAACAAATGAACTCTCTCGTTTTGTTATCCTACCAAACTGATGAATCTCTTTGGATACAAATTGCCTCTGACTGAAGTAATTGTTACACCTCATGTACTTTACTATCCTATTCTGAATGCATCTCTCCAGGACTTTACATTAGACCGATGTTAAACCCCGGATGTTAAACTTACTGGGCAGTAGTTGTCGGGATCAGTTTCATCATTTTTCTTGAACAGTGGAGATATTATAGCTTGCTTCCAGTCTGATGGAACGATGCCCCTCATTATACAAGCTTTAAAGAGTTTGGTTATAGATATGCATATTTAATACCTTGAAGGTATTTCAAAACTTCATCATTTGTTAGGAGTTCAATAAATGACATTGGAGAGGTCAAAAGAAGCCTGTTAAGGAAAGAGAACTTAGAGAAGAGGTCTCAACTTTAGCTTGGACATTGGGAAAAAAGTCTGAAAGAGAACCTCAGCTTTTGCAGCATCCAAGTTGCTCAATTGCCTTGCCTGTTATCATTGGTACATCATAAGTCACAAGTCAGGGATACCACTTTGGGTTTTCAACCTCATATTGACAAATTGTAAGCGGAAAAGTTGAATCTCGTGGCTGCACATGTTACAAGATTTCAAGGTTCTTGCTTTCAAGATTCAAGCAAATGTGTGCATGTATGTTAAAGTTCTGATGATTGGCATTCACCCCAATTAAACCCAAGCAACTGAAGGAATCTGCCGGTGACCTACCAGGGTAACATGGGTTATCTTGTATAATGGTGTGAGGGTTTCACCAGTCATCTCCGGCATAATCCCGTAACTTATTAATGGTGTTTTCTTTGCATGTGTCATTGAAGTAGCAACTATCTACATCATCGTGAGTCCTCGACAACGTGGCATTATGTAGTATGTCACAAAGACTGCACCAGAGATCTGAAACTTCAGTTGGTTCTACCATATACCGCTTCTTATAAGAGAAATATTCTAGAAACTAGGTTTTGTTCTTCTCCAAAGTGAGAAGATACTCAGCAAGATGTTTAGGGGATTTATAATCCATAACATTGATATAGGTTAATTCCCTCCCGTGTGAGCTTGGTATAGTTGCCCCCACCATACCCTACTGGTATCATCTCGGTCTGGTATATTCGATATACTTTCTCGGTGATGTGCATGTAGTCCATGCAGATGGAATTCTCAGACGCCAAGTATAAGTTGTATCTCGATGACATCAGTTCCATGAAGCACGTCAAGTCAAAACGTGCGCACTTGTGAGTCCCACATTTTCCATAGATATCCACATCGATATTCGTGCATGGCCAAGCTCTCCACGTATTGCTCTCTCTTGCTAGTGGTGTCACAGTGCCCCACCGCCCAGGCCACAGACCTGTTCCTGGATGACAGAGGATACGTCAATTTGTAAGGCTCTGGGTCAACTGCCGCATCTGGTCTTGGCACAACCTGATCAGTCAGATGACATCATGTCCAAATCCACTCTATACGTCATGGTAACATTGAATCTGTCGGTGTATTCCGTCCGCCTGGCACGTATAGAGTACGGTGGTTTGAGTAGTAGGCCCATATCTGCCCTGGAGAGCAGAACTTGGGCACCGGGTCTGCATCTCGCACCAGGAAAACCACGGCATCCGCCTCAGCCGGCTGACTACGATTTGACAGTAGGTCACATGGTTGGTTTGGGCATTTTGCTAATCGATTAGCGTCGCGTTGGATTTGGAAGTCTATGAGTCTGTTACTCGACAGCAGGATGGTTTTCAACATGCCTTCTGTGCTGCTGTTGGAGGGATTTGCTTCTAATGTGGTGTTACACATAATCCCTGCAGCTTCTTCTGGTTCTACATGTATCTCTGAGCTGTCATTTTGCAGTGCAACATGCTGAAGAGAGGACCGTTCACGGATGGCTGTCTAGCCAGTCCCAGTTGGTCAGACCATCTGTACTACATGTTATAGACTGGTAATACAAAGTGAAGAGAGTGGAGGACGGGGCATAGAAAAATACAGAACAGCAGCCCGCATATCACAGTATCTATATAGGGCTTGAACGCTATTAAAGTCATTGTGCTGTCCTACAGTAAAGTGTTGAATGTTTTTGACAATAGATACGACAATTTGGTGTGAGATCTGCATCAAAAGTAGCTCCATTAGTATCCTGCATGAGGAAACTCACATACAAAATTAAGCTGTATACACGAGTGCAGCTGTGCCTAGTGGGGTTAAAAAGACAGCTTGAAATACATGTATGCACTGCCCCAGTAATAACAGCTAGTAACTATTATTTAACTCACAAACCCAAAGGTGAATGTACATGCTTATAGAAGTCACAACAAACATTTTCAGAAATGTCAACGTGTGATATTTAAATGCACATTGAACTATTCGCGTGGGCATATACACATGTACTCTACTGAGACATGCTCTGAGAAACCAATTGCTACAACATGGCTTAGAGAACTATTGCCAGCAATAACTGCCAGCCATGACAGAAGTCCATAAGTCATACTAAAACTGCGTGAAACATGTGTGCATCATTCATTCATTCATACATGTACATTCAATCAGTTCTGAACTTTAATATCACTGGCAATTGTATAGATATCCCTCACCCCCCCACCCCCGCGATGTTCTGATGTACATCTCTCCTATGTCTACAATAGATAGACACATAATAATGTCTGACATTATTACTCTGGTATTTGTGTAGTACAGTAGTCCCCCTCTAATAAGGCCACCCTATTTGCCAAGAAATTGTGGCCAGATTAGAGAGGTGGCCTTTGGCGAGAGGGAGAAGTATATGCATTCAAAGTAGCAGCACCAAAGATCTGTGGCCACATTAGACAGGGTGGCCTCTGTTGAGAGTGGCTATTATGGGAGGGACTACGGTATTGATAATCATCATAGATTACAATGAGGAGGATCAATAAGCTTTGAAAGGGATCAACACATGTCAGTGCTGCAGCAGACGATGCTGGTAGATCAGCTATCATACCAAGGGTATGATAGGGTATTAATACGTACGGTTTAAGCTCAATATTCAGGTGATGTACATACATGTATAGATGCAGTATGTTATCACTTTCAGTGACTGGCAATAAACAAATTTACTTGTAATTAATGCAAACAGTAGACACAGTGGTTTAGTGTATTTTCAGAGTACAAATACCGACACATTAAACAGGCGGGTTCAATGTTAAACTTAAAATCTATTTCCATGAGTCATGTGTTAAGTGCCAGAATTTCAAAGTAACGTTTGACTTTCAAGTTTCTGATACATACATGTAACTTGTTATGTATCACCTTCAAATAGCACTTTTCATGACGCTAGTGACTATAAACATGTACCTTTAAATTCTAGGATGTGCATATACATGTACATGTAGCCTTAGCTATCGGACCACAGACTGAACCACTAGAAATTCGGAAAGTCACAAAACTGCATGCGTTTGAATAATGTTGAAAAGCCTTGAAACCCGATGTGTACGCTTCGATCTTGTCTTTGACTTGCATGTGCCCATGCAATCACACCCCTCGAGAACTCAGCACATTAACCATCGATCTTAAAAGTGTTAAAAGCAATAATTTGATAATACATGTACCGGTATTGGAGTCACAAGGATGATGATTACTATCCGATTCTACATGTAGTAATGTAAGGTATGTTGTTGCTTTTTCATGTTTTATCCCCTTGGAAAATAGAATTCTTATCTGGAAGTCACTGACCATGTACTTGATGTACGTGTACATGTACATGTGACACGTAGGCCAGTTTACACTGCATCAATTGAGCTTTCTTGCTCATGTTGCTGAGGCCCTTGACAAGACCAAACACCAGCTCGTTAGTACCAGTGTCGACAGATTGTAAATGGACCCCCATGGAAAATGGCCACATGGGTCCATATTTGACAATCAGATGGACCTGTCCTGTGGTTGTAACAGGAGTTGCTACAAATGCCTCACAGAGACTAGAAATCACTTGCTGAGTAGATAGTGTGAGTGGGATATGTACATGTATTTCATGAAAGAAACCTTTTTTTTTTTACCAGTAGTGCATCTGTAGTACACACTTTTGTAGTATATGCTTTATTTACGTAAAACTATGTGTCATGCATTGATGTATGGGTAAATATAAAGCTTCTTGTCTCTTGACAAAAGTTATGCTTTGACATTTAGCATGTTTAGATTGAACATCCTCCAATCCCTCCAGCTGACCTAACTGGAACTACAGATAAAGGTACATGTACATACATGTAAACACCCGAGTATTCAAGAACAAAGAGCTTCCTCTTCCCTTCCCTGCTGCCAAGAGACAAAGTAGACCAGACCTTTGTTGGAATTTTGAACAAAACAGTGGAAGTTAAATTAAGGTAAAGCCTGTTGGTTTGGCAGCCTGTCCTTGAAAACTTCCTGCCTAGCAATACCTGAGGCCAATTACTGCCTGAAAGAGTCCAGAATCAGGGTCACATTTCTCACAATTTATTCTGGATCAAGGATGGGATTTCCTTGGTCCAGGTTGCTTCCATCCTCTTTCAAGCCAGGGTTCCCCCCTGTTCAATGCAATGAATTTCAGTGCTGATAGGTTCCTATAGCTTTGAATTTGAGACCTCATTTTCTTCACCCCAGCTGAACTAGAGATCTATCCAGAGATAATCTTCCCGGATCTAGAGTTTCCATGGCAATTATGCAAACTGTGTACTTTCCCCGGGAAGCTTCTCTGGAGCAGTGAGGCAAATTCTTGGCTGGAGATCTTTCTGTGGCAGTAGCCCCTAAATTTCCCTTCCCAACCCTCTTTCCTTCTCCCACCCAGGTTGAACTGAAGGCACCATGCATGGACCCTCCACTGCCCAGCCCCAGAATGCCCACCATTGGCTCTTGCACTGGTTTCATCTTCCGTCTGGCAGAAACTGCGTTGTTCCCCAGGCCCAGGATTAGGCAATAGGCTAAATAAAGGCTGGTTAGTTTTTTTGTGCAAGGGGATTTGTAGAACTCAAATACAGTGCATGTCTGGGCCCGCAGTCTGTAAACAAATGGAAGATGGGCAAGGCTGTGACTGAGATCGAACTTACATATCCAGTTTGTTGACAGATTTGAAGATCTACATTATTGTATCCAGTATCAAAATATCACTGAGTGGTGTCTACCGGTAATAAGGATCAACACAGAGATATCTCTGGACACTTCCATAGAAACTTCCAATACGACTCGTTTGGTCCTGTCGGATGAACTTCTCTTTTGGTTTCGTGTCTCATACTTTTGAAGATTACTGGTGAGTTGAATTTTGGTTTATAATGCAGTATGTTCATACTATGATGGTTCTCTGTGTCTGTAAGTTCTTCAGTTTCCAAATGACATTAAGTCGTGTCTCTTAAATGTGGAATTGTATGGTATAATTTATAAAGTAAAAATATACCGGTAATGTCAGTCATAAAGATTTGTTTGCAAACATCAAACATTCATGTGCAGAAAAAAAATCCAAAAATAAAAGCAAGTTGAAGAGTTTAATTACAAATACCACAGTGGTAATAAGGATATAGTAGCAATAAAGATGGTTTATTAAAAAAATACAAAATTATGACACCTGGTGCATAAATATTAAAACTTTCTGTTCTCACTATTTAAGTTTTTATATATGATATGCATGTGTTTATAAAGTAAAAGAAAGTATACATCTATCTGTTGCTGGGATCTGTTGTAGTCTCAGGTCTAAGCAGCCAGCCTGTGGGAAAGCTATCAGCTGATTGGTGCATGGAATGATGTTTGTAAACAAAAGCACATGGCCCAACTAATACAGTGAACCACACAGCAAGTTTTCTGCCTTTCCCAAGAATGTTGGTTGATAAGCCTTTCCCCAAACAGGTAATTTTGGCACATTGCTGCAGTATTAATCATTCCCTAGAGTGCTCATGGGGTAAGAAAAAAAAAAGACCCATGCTTTTGGCCAAGCTTCTCCTCCTGATAGTTTTGTTGAGATGCTGCTTGGGACAAGATTAGGCTGGAGAGAACAAAGATGGACTCGGCCAAACTAGCTGCCTGCTGCTCTTGGCTTTCCACCTGGTGCCCCTCTGGGTGGAAATTCTTCTGAGGTTCCTTGAATCTTTAATGAAAACGGAAAAAGTCTGGTTGGACTAACAATATAAACATCTAGCTACATGTATGACGTGAATGAGATCATTGCAGAATACATGGAACACATGTACATGTAGATTATTAAACGCCAGCCCAGCTGCTTGCTTTCACTTTGTGTGTCCTTTTGCCAAATATCTCACCAAATATTAAACCGATAAACTTCTTTTCTGATGAAACATTGTGCACACAGAATGAATCATGTGACACCAACAGCCACTACCGGTAGTTGCCATCCCCTGACGAAGGCAGAGAGATTCTGCTGAAAATATGAGAACTTTTCCACCATAATTTGACTCTGTGTGCAGAATGTTTCATCAGAAATTTATGTTTCCAGAGTCCAAAACATTCACTCCCGATAAACTTTTGTTTTGGTGGAAGCCTTCCCTCTCAATCAGAGAGGAAATCATTCGATTTTGAAAAAAAATAGCCCCAGGGTTAAGGGTGGGTGTGGGGGGTCCGAATTTTGGTCTGATAATAAGAGATAGGAGAAAAAAATTAAAATTTTTGAGCAGCTATAACAGCTAAACGGTGACAGATAGATATGTAGTTACTATTAGACACTAATAGGAAGTCATACATGGGGGGTCCAACTGCACCATTATATTTAGCCTTGAGTGACCTCAAAAGGTTAAATTCAAGGTCACTCACATTTCAAAGACTTTATATCACGCAGTTGCAAAGGAACCTAGTTAGGTACATGTGTACTATGTTACTTCTCATCATCAATAGAAAACAATATCTGCCGAGTCCAATGGCATAATCACATTTGACTTTCAAGTGACATTAAAAGGTCAAAGTAATGGCCACTCAGATTTAGAAGCCTTCTATCTTGTAAATTAGCCAAGTTAGGCTATATAAATTACTACTATACATTAATAGGACAGCATGTATGGAGGGTCCAATGTCACCATCACAGTTTACCTTGAGTGACCTTGAAAGGTCAAAGCCAAGGTCACTCAAAGTTTAGGACCATAGTTAGGCCCTATGTTACTATTAAACATGAATAGGAAACCATATATGCCAAGTCCAATGGTATTGTCATATTTTACCTCGAGCAACCTTGAAAGGTCAAAATCAAGGTCACTTAGATTTTCAGTACATTGTAGTAGGAGATAGATGTACATTATACATTATGCCTTTAGTACTTTGATATTAATCAGGATGTCACAGAAGGTATTTGGTGGCGGGCAGGGTTTTCTGCTGGCCCAGCGGTCGATCTAATGTTAGATGTGACATTTGTATTTTACTAATAAGCTGTCTTACTAAATAATGCATAATCTGTGCCATTTTCAATTCATTTTCCAGATACCCTAACATGTGTCCAATATCAGTGTTTACAATGAATTGAGGTGGAAAGCCAATGAGTTGAATTTTAAGTAATTATTATAATGAGTGTTTTTGGCTAGTGTAATTCAGGTACAGTAGTCCCCCTGTAATAAGGACACCCCTTCTGCCAAACAATTCAATTAGAGAGGTGTCCTTTGGTGATAGGGAACATCACAGGCATTGATGGTAGTTGCTGCCAAGAATTTTTATCCTCTCTGGAGGGCTGCCCTCTCATGAGGCTATCCTTTAAGAGTTACTGCTGTATCAATAATATGACAAGGTACAGTGGACCCTCTCTTGAAAGACCACCTCATTAGCCAAAAACTATGGTCTCTCAAGACAGGTGGTCTTTGACAGTACAAGTTCATGGAAATATAGGACCTAATCTGCAAGGAATATGAAGCCCTTTAACATGTTTAAGACAGGTTACCTCTCATGGCAGTGGTCTCTCAAACCAGGTTTCACTGTAGCAATTGCAAAACCTTGTTAAGTGTGTACATCAGAACTTAATCTTGAAAAAGACAACCTGCTCGGCTGTAAATATAAAATTGGTCTCTCTCAGAAACAAGGTTAATTTCATGTAACCTGAAAAACGGTTACATGTACATGTAACCATTTTTCAGAAACGGTTACATGTACATGTAGCTGTCTCAAGTTTGTACTCATCTCACATTAAGAAAGCTCCCTGGGAAGTGGTTCAAATGTTCCAGGCTAATACCAGACAGATCGCAGTCAATTTCTGTCCGCGCTGGTGCCTGCTAATAGGACAGACCAATTCCAATCCAGATTGAAGCCTGGGCCACCAGGGTAGGCTAAAGGTGGTTTCATTATCTGGATTCAAACCAGAGCTCCAAGCCGTTTCCAAAAGCGGCTTCAATCGGGCTTAAGCTCTATTTGTGAACTGCGTTAAGGGTAGTTAGTAGTCAGTAGCAATAGATATGAAATAATGAGTCTTGATTAATTAACTTCTCAGTATCCGCATTCCCATTGTCTATTTGATTATTCATTTTCAGACAAATAAGGACTGCTTAAAGTGCCGCCCGGTTCCAGTCAAAGCCTTGCTGTCCAGGCTATCTGGTCTGGATCTGTACTGATCAGGATGGCAGACGACGGCCATCGTGACATTTCGCCTGCGTCCTCTACCCTGGATGGAATATCCGGTGAGAACAGTTTTTATGCAAGGAAATCTGCCAATCATTTGTATGTTACCTAGAATTACCGAATATGACAGCTACTGAAGATCTATAGCATATTTTTGACTTTCTGCCATTCTGGTTGAAGACCAAAAATGTACACAAAAATATACCAATAAATCTGTATCATACCAATATATTCATGCACACATGTACATGTATACATGGATTATTTAAGTTATATAATAACAGATTACCGGTACCAGTAGTACATGTACATGCACAGATCATATAGGTTACTAATAATATACAAGTATACATTTTGCATTTTTGTTCTTTGTATAAGACCAGATAAGAGATAGGCATGCACATGCCTCAGTTTGATATTGATTATAAATCAACACGTGGTGTGAGGCAATCCTGAAAATGCAACAAAAGCTTAGATATGTTGCAATAAACAGACCAGGTGCTGGTTTTATGGTGTTTGACTATTAGTACAGGATACTAGTAGTATACCGGCAGATGTTACCCTAGTAGATAGATAATTTAGTTCTCTTTTTCATAAATAAATATAGACAAATACATGTAGAAACTATTGCTGTTATACTTACACCGCATAACAAAATGGCGATTGTCGAGCATTAAATATGTACAAGTGTATATTATGATTGTTTCTAAATTTTCTCTCCCCCAACAAAATGCTTTTTTCTGCAGGGTTGTTTCAGAGGCAGGAGGATGATTTCTGCCACGAGTATTTTTTCTCGGAGCTCTCCCACTCCCTGAACATCCTGCAGGGGCTGAACCGTCAGCGTATGGAGGGCGTACTGTGTGATGTCACTATCGTGGTGGAGGAGTACGAGTTCCCCTGCCATCGTAACGTCCTGGCGGCCTGCAGCCCCTACTTCATGGCAATGTTCACAGGTAACAGGAAATACAGCGGTGCCTGCAAATTAGGACTGTCATAAACTGGTCTCAGTTTTGAGGATCACCCATGAGACTGTCACAAACTGGTCTTAATTGTGAGGATCACCCATGAGACTCATAAACTGGTCTTAATTGTGAGGATTACCCATGAGACTGTCATAAACTGGTCTCACTTGTGAGGTGGTCTTCTTACTGTATACCTGAGACTACTGAATGCTAAAATATAATTTTTGTAATGGTACCAGTGGGAAGTTGTCTTTATTCTAATACAGTGGCAAAGTAAGTCCTCATGTTAGATTTTCAACAGGACATGTCTTTGAAGACCACCAGAAAAAAAAATGTGGTTTTGCAAGAGAGGTGGTCTCTAGACACAGGCTCAGTGATACGAAAACGAAGGTCCTGTCAGGGATATGAGGCCTTTTTAAAGTACATGTATCAAGTTCAGAACAACTTTTCACCATTTCTAGGTGAGATGCGAGAGAAGCAGATGGCGAATGTCCCCATCGTGGGTATCGACCCGACCATCATGCGTCAGCTGATAGATTATGCCTACACGTCCGACATCACAATACACCAGGACAACGCCCAACACCTCCTGTCCGCCGCCAACATGGTACAGATAATCAGCGTCCGGGAGGCCTGCTGCCGCTTCCTGGAGAAGGAGATGGACCCGGGCAACTGCCTGGGGATCCACTGCTTCGCCGAGGCTCACATGTGCATGTCCCTGGCCCAGTCAGCCAAAGAGTACACCCTGGAACACTTCAGCGAGGTCGCCAAGCACAGCGAGATTCTACTGCTGCCGCAGAAGAAACTCATCGAGTTCATCCAGGAAGATGAGCTGGTGACGACATCAGAGGAGGTGGTACTACAGGTTGTCTTGGACTGGGCACGTTATGATCCAGATAGACGTACGTCAGTCCTGTCCGATGTTTTACAGTATGTACGGCTGCCGTTGGTCAGTCCTTACTTCCTGTTTGACAAGATCACGTCGGAGCCACTACTGTCTGGGAATGCCCAGTGTCGCCCCCTATTGGACGAGGCTATGAAGTACTACATACTCAAGGTACGGGAGAGGAAAGTTAAGTTCTTGGTGATACATGTAACATATATTTTTGGTGCGAGTCCCTTGGATTTGAAAAGTACCTTGTACAAGGTTTTTTATGTCCATTTATGCTAACTTAATATTTTTTCCACTTGTATGAATCCTAAACTAAGCTAACCATAAAAATATATCGTGAGCCAAACCTGTTGAGACATTGAGCCATTATTATGGGACCGCCTATTTTTTATTGCAGGAATTTATGTAGGACCATCAGTGTCTTTTCTAGGACCATCTTTCCTATTATAGGGCCATTTATGTGTTATTGTGGGACCGTCTCTGTTATTGTAGGACTGTCTGTGATGTTATTGTGACACCCTCTCTGTTATTGCACCAAAGTATAATTTGTAGGAGTACTGCTGTATGTGTGTTATTGTACAAGTAGAACCATCTGTGTGTTATTGTTGGACTCTCTCTGTGTTATTCTAGGACAATCCTTGATATTTTTTTTTTATTGCATAGCAACGTAAAATGTACATCAGTATCAGGGGGATGCAGGTTACTAAAAACAATATACACTCCCCCTACCAGTAAAATTCATGGATTGTATACATTCTTTAAACTCCGAACAGTTCTACAATTCACAGGCCTCTGTGTTATAATTAGACTGTTCCAATTACCGGTACTGATTATTCTGTTCAACCAGAATAGTGGTCTTTTCTCAGTTCTGGAGAAATTTGTATTTTGTACACAGCTCTCTATTATGTGCTCTCAGTCTATTACTGTAACTAAAATCATTAACATATAACTCTACTAGTTTTCAATACAATTTAAAAAACATTGTTAGGTCAATCTGTGTTATTCTAGGACAATCTTTATGTTATTCTAGGACCATCTTTATGTTATTCTAGGACCATTTCTGTTATTCTAGGACCATCTCTGTTATTCTAGGACAATCTATGTTATTCTAGGACCATGTCTGTGTTATTCTAGGACCATCTCTATGTTATTCTAGGACCATATCTGTGTTATTCTAGGACACTCTGTTATTCTAGGACAATCTCTATGTTATTCTAGAACAATCTCTGTTATTGTAGGACCATCCCTATGTTATTCTAGGACCATCGCTATGTTATTCTAGGACCATCTCTTCTGTTATTCTAGGACAATCTCTATGTTATTCTAGGACAATCTCTGTTATTGTAGGACCATCCCTATGTAATTCTAGGACCATCGCTATGTTATTCTAGGATCATCGCTA
>JAAUYG010155229.1_pt1 | contig 13519 bp, 5 predicted proteins | sample 7278091 | NCBI WGS metagenome assembly JAAUYG01 (sample SAMN14350201, study PRJNA611818) | marine sediment metagenome | isolation source: surface marine sediment (0.6m) | place: French Polynesia: Moorea | collected 2018-08
CTGCTAATCTATATGGTAAACAATCAAACGCCTTTGATAAATCAGTTAACACTGCACCATAAATTTGGTCTTTAACTTGTGCAACTTTGCATGTATCAACAAACTTCAATAACACATCTTGGCAGCTATATTTTTTTCTGAATCCAGACAAGTGTGGCGAAAACCTTTCATAAAAGAACAACGGGGACTCCGCGGGGTGCGAATTTGGCAGGCTCGACTGAGGCAGTTCAGAGACACCGGATCCGGAAGTGACGAGAGAGGGAACGCGGTGCGGTCGTCGACCCGGCGAGCTAAACCCCCTAGACAACGAACGAGCGCGACGAGACACCGCCCCTGCCCCTACCGCCACGCAAACGCACCGTCGTGTAGAAGTGATTCGTCCACGCCACAATATGTCATAACGCAAGTCTTTTCTGATGTGACGTCACAACCTTTCTGAAGTGCCTCGCGTCAGTCAGCCATAAATTAATACATGTCAGGAACATTTTGATCTGGGTAAAGCTTGCTTGCCTGATGACAAGTTACATTTTGCGGCATCTTCAGCTCAACCAAGTGCGCCTTTGGCTTCATATTTCTTACTCCATATGATTCGAATGGCGCAGCCCAACTGAGTAGCTATAAGATCTGAGTCGGTACATGAAGGACCCCAGTACTAGACTTGATTAGTACACAGTGGGTTAGTAGTAAATTATTTGTACCCCCTCCCTCCCCTTGGCACGCTCTGACACCACAAAGTTCAAACCACTATTAAACACTGGTCCCGTTTGGCAGGCTAGTAGACTGTCACTGGAGTTATAGCTTTGATCCTCAATAAAGATGTCCAAATTAAGAATTTTTATGTCGGTTATATATATGAAACGCTGACGTAACTTAGTCATGTTTCATTCACAACAAAATGATGACTAGATTAATACACGGGTAGCTAGATTTAAGCATAATTGTTCGGTTAGGGGATATTATTTTTATCTTTCCGCGATATTTCATCTTTTCGTCCCAAAAGGCAAACATCAGCAAAACATGCGTAATTCTGGCCTGCTGTCACGTCCCCTTGGATATCTTATAACAAATGGATGTGTTAGTGAATATCATTTTATACAGATTGAAACAATGTATAATCGTTCAATTATACAATGGAACCTGGGAATTAGGGACACTCAAGGGACTGTGAAAAACTGTCCTGAATTGTGAGGTGGTCTTATTTCTCAGGTCTAGTTCTATGCATTGAATAGGCCTAGGGACTGGAGTAGCTGTCCTTAATTCCCAGGTTGTCCCTATTTCTCAGGTGGTCTTAAAGACAGGTTTCACTGTAATTCTATTTAAGTGGCAATTCATTATCATGCTATTATGAAATATCTGGGAAGAGATATTTACTGTCGGGATTGGGAACGCATTGGGGGTACATTTAGAAAGCCCAAATCAATTCCCGATGGTCTACTTTGGCTGTATTCCCTGCTTGAACATCCCATTATGTAGCATATTACTCCACTCAAAACCCCACTACAGCGTCTGTCGAGATATAACGTCAAAGACTGATTCACCATACTTGAAATATGAAATATGCAAAGTCACCCCATTACACGTGGACCCACCCTGATACATATTTCACATGGGAATGGATGGGGATCTCCTATCGGGAATTTTAAAAGCGAGTCGAACAAATCCCGCATTCAATCGGTTGCATGTTCTTGAAAATATTGAATATTGTTATGCATGTTTAAATTTCTTTATCCTAATACTTCTAACATGATTGTAAATTTCAGTATATCTCAATATAAGGGTATATGCCTCTGTCAAAAGTTTTATGTATTCAAACATTCTGTATTTGCGAGTAGCGATATCGCACTTAACATTGTATACATAACGTAAGTCGTTTATAGAAAATATCCCTCAGCACAGGTGAATGAAATGACGGCAAATCCCCTGTTATTGGAATCTTGCACTGTGGCCTGCTACTCATTTGTATGTTGTACTTGTGACCTCTGAATAAATAAAAAATGGAAAAAGAATAAATTTTTAATTAATTTATTTCCAGTACATAACATTGAAACAAAAACAACCTAAGGGAGTAAAGGTAATACATGTACAAAATAGATACTCCCTCTACCGACAAAATTGATATTCCTCACCAATTAGTTTCTCTACATCAGTTGCGATAATTGATCACCAGTCAAGACCTTCCCCCATTAATCTCCATTTTGAAAGTTCCTGCGGCAAAACCAGCTTACGAAGTGCAAAAATAAGGTACGATTTATAAAGTTTATTTATCACAGACAGAATACTCATATAATTTGAGAAATTTTGAGAAAAGTGTACAACATGACCCAAAATAAGCTTTAACAGCACAAGGTTTTAATTTACACGATAAATGTGTTACTGGTACAATGTATCACCGAGTCAAAATGTTAACTTCAGTCCGTTCCTTTATAGCCAATCTTTTTCGAGTTACAGGCCATCTTGTGAAATGTGCACCAAATGACCACAAAATGACCTTTCAAAAGCCATGCACGGTAAAATTACCCCAGGAATGTGTTACTAATGTCTCCAATTTGCAAATTTCACTCCGTTTTCGCTCTACAGCAAACTAAATGTATACGAAACTCTGTAATATGTTTTTTTGTGTATTCCTCTAAATACTTGATTAACATGCACTTATATGTCCCAATATTCACAAAGCCAAACAGAGCACACACACCCCTCCGAGAAAACAAAAAACAAAACGGAAGTGACGCTACCTACTCTACTAGGGAACCATTTGAAAACAATGTATATTACCAAAAATAGCCCTCGAGGCCCACAATTTGGTGGGCACATTTTATAATCCCCATTGACTACTATGTTAAACGTTCAAAAAGGAAGGAAAAAATCAAAATTTCAAATTTTACATGTCTTTTAACAACTTTGGTAGATAACCTTCCTATGGGTATATATGAATTTTAGGGAGTGAACCTGATTTGCAATGTCAGAGGAAATTATGTTTGAAAATTTTACTACCTTTGGTCCTTTTTTAGCGAAAAAATATCAAAAAGTTAAAATTTGAAAAACAAAAAAAAAAAAACAAACAAAAAAGATGTCTGTAGATACGGTGGACGGGTACAAATCCACAAAATGTATCATTAATGCAGTTGCTGGTTTCCGATAAAATGGGGTTTACGCACGGACGACGAAAGGACGGACAGACGACTGTCAACCAACGCTCGCGTGACAACCGAAGTTCTGATGTACAGTAGTACAAAGCAGAGCTAAAATCTTAACCGGGGTCATTGTTCAATGTGCAAAGGTCAAAGGTCACAGTGCGATATACTGTAGCTATATAGTACACCATCGCTTCTATGGTAAAGAATAGGATAGTTTTTTTTTTCAGATATACAATACTAAACAATACTGACTCCAACACCGCACACGTGTATACTACAGATTACAATCAAAATACGACGAGCTACCGATTGCTGTACAATTGTGTAAAAACATGACCAAGGTCGTGCTACAACGTACCATGGACGATAACGGACCAAATACGAGATTGGAACCGAACCATGGTGATGCGCATTAGATTGCTAGTTGCAATCGGCGTTGACCGCAGTTCTTTCCTTTGTGAACATACACGTACGTTTCACACTTGGAGAAAAGTTTCCATGAGGTGCACTTTGATGAAATGTACATCTACATGCGTTTGGATTCTACATGTACGTTATGTACGTTACAACGTACAATGGGTGTAGGTCAGTCTGAAATAGGCACGACCTCTGCGACTAGGGCTGGAAGTCTTTTGAAGTTCTGTAAGGTTTTGCTGATAACACTTCCTATCTGCAGATTTTCATCGACAACAACTGTGGCGATAAATCGTGACAGGTCACTCAGCTGCAGATTACAGCACAATCTACCGCCGGGGGGAGAAGACACGTATGGCACAACTCCCTTACCTACTTCAGGCCCCCTGTACTGAACTCCAAGCACATCTCCCTCATGGACAAGGACTTTGCCATCTGTGCACTGTTCCAAGAAACAGATTACAGACCATTGGACAGGCAAATTATTTAAAAGAGAATATTAATATTAGTGCAGTAGTATATTGTATTTCCATACCGAAAATTAACTATACTGTAAAATTTACAGCAGAGTGTAAGCCCGAGGACGTCGTCTCCTGCTTCAATATTGTCTCTGTCTGTTTTAAGGAAGGGTTTTTCTTGTTCAACACTACCAGAAAGTACATTATCTACCTAAATGGTTGTCACACTAGGATACAATTGATATTTTTACCTTCTCAATACTTTTATATATTGAAACTAAGGTGTATTTCCGTTCCTAAACCATGACACAAACATCCACCCATGGAAGGTCTTATTGACAAACTGGCTGCCAACTTGTAAAGAGACCTATTTTCTGGTTCACACGATATATCCAAAAATCGGAAAATGCATAAGACAACTAGATACCTTAAATCTGCATTCTCTGGGCAGCCCAGTTGATGCATTCAAAATGGAGAATTGCGTTTTTATCTACAAATTCACATGTAACACGTAATGGCAGGGCATGCTAGTGGCAAACAATTGATATAACCATTCATTCGCAATCCCACAGTTTCTCAAATATGCAATAAATGAACTAACGTATCGCGGAAGGGGGGGGGGGCAAAATATTAAATGCATTCTATACAACTGCTTGATCCTTTACTACACATTAATTCTTTTACACTAGATTTACACTTGACTGTTGTGGTCCGTGTTGTGAATGACGATAGGTGGTGGGGTGTGCTGTGAGGAAATAACCTCCCTTGACTTCAAACAAACCAAATTAGCTAGTTTTCTTCAAAAAAACTATTAATGTAATTCACAAGGCTGAGATAATAATCACTAACCCCCAAGCCAAAACCTGCGGCAACTATGTAGTCTCTGGCCACAAGTTGGTAGCTGTCATTGCCGAGAGGTCTCCACACGGAGGCGATAAATTCGCCCAGACGTTTGGCAAAATATCTCCACTTCCTCACTAATCCCCATGGAACGGAATGAGAGGTCTAGGAAGATGTTGAGGTTACGTCCAGGATCATATGGCAAGGCTTGAACAGGACCACCAAGTACATACCACCTGATATCTGAAATTTAGATAACACCGTAACATTGATAAGGGGGAGATCTATTGGCTCAGTCATTTATTAAGTATTTGATTCAAAAGCGATGTAAGGTAGGATTTTCCGTATTCTTCGGACAGAATAAAGGACACAAATCGCTAAATATGACCTCCCTTAGCCTTGTCTATTTGACTTTTCAGGCATAGAGGAATTGTATCCGTGTTCGGTCACACATATAAGAAGCATTTTGACATTTCTCATTGCGAATGCCATGCTCTCGGTGAGAAAACGTCTTTTAACGGAATGAAGTGTCAACAATGAGGCATCGATCACGAAGAAACGCCCTGTATTGTAACGCAGACTGGAAGCATTTTTCTCATTTTTACTTTGTCAAGTAGGCATAAGCCTCGATTTTAAAGGAGCAGTACGCAATATGCTGGACAGTTGGTTTCATGGCTATTTGCTGGAAACAAATCGATACTGAAGAAATAAATATCATCGTTTAGCTGTTATAGGAAGATCACATTTTTCAACTGTCTATTTAATATTACGGGGATAAACCCCTCCCCCCGCACTACACCTACTTCCAAGTAGAATTACTCCATTCCGGGGTCAGAAGGAAGGCTTCCATTAAGATTGATTAAGTAATTTTGAGCTATTAGTTTAATAGGAACTCATAAGTGCGCGCGCATCCAATTCATTTCCCACGTGTTGGACATAAAATATGTAAATAAGCAAAATACATTTAAAGCATTTAGCCAGAAGAAAGTGAAGTGTGTGAAATGTGTAATTTGTCTTTCATTAAGAGACCAGAGAAAAATATAAGAGAAAAGGTACCATGATAAAGTTTAAATATTAATTCCAATAAAGCAAAATAAAATGAACGCTCACAATTACGCAAGAGGAGTAGAGTATTGCAGTTTAAATAAGACACATGCACAATATGGACCAACTGATCATTTAATAAAGTGTTAAAGAAAATTAAAGTAGGAGTATGTTTTATATGTCATTGAAATTTGATGCCATACGATGTGGTCCATAGTATTTAAACCATTTCTTTCAATTCCTAACAGCGTTAAAACTTTGATTTGGAACATTATTTGCAACCTGTAAAAATGTGCTCGCTTTGCAGAATCCATCCATTCCACAGCTATGCATACTATAGGACACATGCATACTATAGGACATATGCATACTATAGGACACAGATTATAATGCTGCACTTGTGTTACACCAGGTTCAGAGAGTAATTTTGGATAACTTGTCTATTATCATTCCATAGGAATCACAATGCTCTTCATGTTTTTCCCATTTATCGCGTTCTTTCTCCATTGCTTATGCACCGGACCAGTGCCGAATAAATTAACATGAGAAGGTATACGATTTCGATATAAAACCTTAACTTCGAGATTCTTTCTGATACGGACAATAACACGGGGTTGTCAACTACAGAGTGCATCGACCTCTGTAACCCTGTAACCCTGGTAACCTTTTTCACGGGCCTCGTTAACATTTAGAGAACTTGGAAATAGATAACTGTGCCTAACTGGATATAAGGGCCTTACCTAAGATCTGTCATGATTAGGTCTCATTAACTTAGAGTCAACCCCCCATTTAACATAAAGTACTTCAATTTTTTGCTTACTTTGTATAATTTGAAATAAACATACAACTACATGAGATGACTCATCAGCTAATACCAGCTGTACTTTTTGTCATTGTTTACTAGTGTTGCCATCGGTACACTGTCTATATTGGTTACATTTTTTAGGATTGTTGTAATCGGTACACTGTCTATATTTGTTACTTTTTTAGGATTGTTATAATCGGTACACTGTCTATATTTGTTACATATTTTAGGATTGTCGTAATCGGTACACTGTCTATATTTGTTACATTATTTAGGATTTTTGTAATTGGTACACTGTCTATTTTTTTACCTTGTTTACGATTGGTGCCATCGGGACACTGTCTATATTATTACATTATTTAGGATTGTTGTAATCGGGACACTGTCTATATTGTTACATCATTTAGGACTGTTACCATCGGTACACTGTCTATATTGTTACATTGTTTAGGATTATTGTAAGCGGTACATTTCCTACATTTTACCGTTGTTTATCAGTGTTATCATCGGAACATTGTCCACATCTTAACCATTGCTTAACAGAGTGTTATCGGTTTAGCAATACAACTTGCACTCCCTGGAAAAAATCGTTCGCAAACACATTAAACAGCAACCAATTCACAGCTACTCTCTTCTACGCAGATTGGATGCTATCTGTTTCGACTGATCATAGTTTAAATCTTTGATTTCTGTCTCTTGATATGCATCGATAAAAACTTTGCAGTGCGAATGTGGCATACAGTCAAAATACTTAGAAACAGCCAGAACCAGTGCTGCTGGTTTGATAGACATGTAAATATATGTAATCATAAAAAAAACCTTCATACTCTCACTGTAGATGTTGCACCAGATGTTTAGAAAACTTCAACCAGAAGACAACACAAGGCGTAGGAGGAATTAGCATTAGTTAATTATACAACCATCTTAATACACTTAAGATAAGGGTTTCACTTACTGGATTGTGACAGATACCATTCCCATATGGTATTTGGTAGTGCGCCGAGCTTAGTAGATGACACGGAGGTACTGAACTCTGATTGTAGTAGAATCCGGTACAGACAGATTCCTCAGTGCACCGAACGGCACAGTAACGGCGTGATCTGGCTGATACAGGCGTTATAGTGTAGCCAGAACCGACGTCCTGTTCGTTCTTTCTCAGGTGATAAGACTGAACTCTCATCTCAGCATCACTTTGCCATATCCACGCCCATCCAAGCAGCCAAAATAGCATTTCTTTGTACATTTTTATTCAGTTCATGTACTAGAAATTTTTAAACTAATATCTTAGTCTGCTAACCGTGTAATGAGCAGTGGGTTTTAGTTAACACCGAACCATGGCGACAACCTGAAGGATTACAGCTGTGCCATACAGTTAACTAACTGTGAACTGTCCTCCTCTAAACCAGAGTGCTGAAGTGGCTCTCAGATAATTCGATTTTAGAATATAATTCCAACAGATCCTAAAAGATGGCTGTACGTCCTTTAGTAACGAAGAAAAATATTGGCGTAATCTGAAGACCGAACTTCATCTACTCGATCCGTGCTGGTCTGTTCTGGTCTGTCAGGGCGTATCGAGTATTCTATGACGCGATAAGACTAGGAATAACGGTACAAGGTATCCATTAAGTGATTTTGATATTGTGTCATCCGTATCATGTTCAGTAGAGAGCTATCCGAAGTGATATATATGTTATATATTACAATTTCCAATACATGCCTTGATGCATGGCTATTTTCGTTATTAATTTACGGGATCATCCTATGGGGGAAATTGAAAAGCAATTATCATGGCAAAAAGCATGTAACTAGTAATGTTACAATGCCTCTAATATCAAGTAGACAGACCTCATAACTCACTCCATGCAGGCAGATTGATGAGCAAACGACAATTAGAAGGCAATGAAACATCGTTGAAATAAATTATCCACTCTCTGAGAAATGTGACTTGTGTGATATATGGTTTCATTCTGTTTACCTGCTTCCTATACTTGGTTATATTCACATCTATGTTTTGGGTAATGTGGGATATCGGAGAGAAAGTTGCTGAAATCATTACAGAAAGCGGAATCTGACGAAAACCTTGTGTAATCTCAGGAAGAGGAAACGGTGTCAACAGGCTCAGGGGAGAAGCTTCACCAAGCCCATGATTAATTCAGGTTTCAGGACACGAATAGGAACCAACACCATGTTTCGTACATGACAAACACACTAATTGGACATTTTGGGGTTAATTTTAGGATGTGTACGACTTAGATACACATTTTGAAATTATTACTGACATCCTAAAATTACTCAAAATAGGACGTAATTTAGAGACTATTCTTCTCCCGCTACCAGAAATAAGTATCCAGTGAGACAATTTTATGAGTCGTTCAACTGGACCAGTCAGGTGTAATATAGGAATTTTTCATACATCCGGTGGTTTTTGCTTTCTACCGTCAGTACGCTCGGCTATCCAAAACTAGTTGATATCTATATGCAGTGTTTGTACTATGAATTTGAGTGGGCAATATTTCATGAAAATACCTTGAATATGCAATGTTAGACAAATTGGGCAAATTGGAGCAGACGACTATTGACTAGACAAGAGTGATGTTTTTCCAATCGGATGCTTGTATGCAGTTTGACAAACTCGACAAAACAGCTAATCACCAATTTACTACCATCGGGGATATGGATTTAATTTCAGTATAGGTTTTGTGTTTTGTCTGTAGTCTTTACGTGAGCAAAATCCATGTCGTATTGCTTCATACCAATATAAATTATTTCGACCCATTATGTGAGACTCCTTTTCACTGTTAGCTCTGCTTTTTGCTACTTCACAGCATTGTGGTGCTGAACAGCAGAGCTACTGTCATGGCGTGAGCGGGGGTGGGGGTGGGGTTGGGGATCGTCGGTCCATATGTAAGGCCCATTTTCTCGGAAACCTTCAATTTGATTGGTGCCGGGACTTATCGACCATATCTCCAAACCGTGCTTTGTTTTGAAGATTTTTTTTTCATTTTCGTATACACGGGACCACATGGAAGGGAAACATCAATCGGCATATCGTCTGAAAAAGTACACATCACTGTCAGATTCACTCCCCTACTAGGAAATTTAAAATGTTAAAATTTGGGGAATTTCATTTTGTTCTTTTTTGGCGAGTCCAACATGATAGTTACCCTGGAATTATAAACTGTGTGATACTTTCAAAATAGGTGTAAGTAATTAATGTGTGCAAGATAGGTTTGAATTTTAAGTGTTCAAGTTTATTTTGAGGTAATTCAGGCATTTCAGTTATTTTAAATTTTGACAACCTTGCATCCCGAAAATACAATGTTGTTGGTCATAGAGCGAATCGGATCAAAATATGGGACTCTGTGTGGAGTACTTGCTGTATACAATGCACCTTTGACTTAATTGTTCAAGTTCATTTTTGAGGTCCTTCAGTAGATTACGATTTACAACTTTGTATCTTGAAAATTGCTGGTCATGGAGTGAAACGGACTACAGTTTGGACCTCGGTGGCAATTACTTATTATATTCAGAGCATGTTTGACTGTTAAGTGTTCAAGGTCAGTCGGAGGTCATTCAAGTTCGGAGGTCATTTCCGGTTTATGACATAATTATGTAGTCACCTCAACTACATAGCTACTTAACTATTGATTAAGGCGCTGTCAGGCAAAAACCCAAGGTCCAATGGAGTACCAAGGTCCTGGACCTCGTGTTTGTTTCCAATTATGTCTGTTGGGCACAACAATCAAACTATGTTGTATACCATGAGTATACATTGCCTGGAAATTGCTCTCGCTCATTACTATTGCACGTGCAATATATTGGGAAGGCATTTTGGAGTACGTTTAGAAAGCCCAAATCAATTTTCGGTACTGTGGGGGTCTACATGTACTTTGGCTGTGTTCCCTACTTGGACATCCCATTATCTAGCATAATACTCCACTCAAAACTTGACAACAGCATCTGTCGATATAACGTCAAAGATTGATTTACATTACTTTAAATATGAAATATGCAAAGCCACCCCATTACACGTGGACCCACCCTGATACATATTTCACATGGATTGATTGATTGATTGATTATATCAAAGTTTTACAGCACATCAACACCAAAAGGGTCATACAGTGCCAAAATGATATCACAGAGTCCAATAGAAAAAAAATATTATGGTTCTACAGTCTGAGAACTGCATATTTCACATGGAAATGGGTGGGGGATCTCCTATCGGGAATTTTAAAAGTGAGTCGAATAAATCCCGCATTCATCCTGAAAAGTAAAATATCAAAACAAACTAATGTTTTAGAGGATTCATGAAAGCAACTAAGTGGCTCAGATAATTGATATAAATCTTTCATGTATTGGGAATTGAACGTAAAATGTCGACTGTCATAAATAATGTCTTGTGTAGTGCGGTGTGTTGGGGATTCCGAGTTGTTGTCTAGGGGAATTGTTTGAAACCCGAGTTGAGCACAACCACCAAGTTGCGTTTAATGTCGCCCGAAACCCGACCTACGGAAGATGGGAGCCCCTAGTTGGGATCCGCAGCTCAGCTGTTAAGCTACGTAGCGACCCGCTAGGTTACCTTTGAGTAGATGTATGTGAGTGTATGTAAGTAAGTGGACAATAGGCTCTCCCGTTGGAACCCTAGTGGGTCTGAGGAGGGCCCGATCGGAACTTAGTGCAACTCGGAGAGTTGCCCGTTCTGACGGATTGTCCGAGTACACATGAAAAAGCAATCACACGATGGAAGTCGGGCACACGGTTGAGAGAGGCCTTTATTCACAAACTACCAGCTCGCTCGGAAACGGGCTAAACACGCAAATCGTGGTCAGACATTATCACAGTAGAATAAATAGTATAAGACAAGAATAAGTAAAGTGACACAGAATAATACCAGACTAGCTAATCTAGCCTCGACGCTTTGTTAAAGAGGTTACTAGTTTACCACTAAAAGACTAAAGTTACTAGAGAGAAAATGGCTTAAGGCCAGAAACAATCACTAGCCGACAGCTGAGTGATTGTTAGGTTACATAAGACTGACCACAATATAATACTAGGTGACAGATACCGCTAAAGTACAGAAATAGTAATAAGTTAGGCACTAGCAAATATTTACCTATAAAAACACACCTACGTAGAGCTCTTACTTAGCTACACGCCGTGAAAGCCAAATGCTTTCACGTAGATAAGCTTATCCGCAACACTTAGACACTAAGTGGCTCCTAAGCTGAGTAGCAGGTCTGTCCTGATCAAATTCTCAAGTTAAATTGTTTAACGAACATTCCACGAGAACCGTTGCTAGGGAAACCTATTAAAACCTACAAAAACCTAAAACATACCCGTAAAACCTACAAACACCGAGACACGAAAACACGTGTAACTTGATAACTACTAGGTCGATTTACTAGATGTAAAGACCGTCGGGGGGAGGGGCTTTCCCGCTCTGTCCGCCGGGAAACGACTACTATTCATACTAATTTACTACGAAGGGCTGAAAGAAGGCCAACACATTACAGTAGTATATCGCACTGAACACCGTTAATTTAATTTCCTAGATGCATGAGTTTGAAATCACATCAACACTACGTTGAAGAAAAACGGTTCATCCAATGTTATATTGACATATCCTATAACGATACTAGTCGTTGCAAATTTATTTTGTAAATTCTCTTCCACACAATGTTTAAATGTTTACCGCAGTTAAAGGAAAGTGCAAAAATTGAGATACCAAACTCACCCTGGAAATTACATGGTCAATAGGTGCTTTAAAATTTGAATGACTTTGACTTTGACCTTTGAAGGTCATCCAATGTCAAATGTGATAGTGTCATTGGAGTCCGCATATATTCTTTTATATTAATGTTTAATAGTGACATATGGCCTAACTCTGTTCCTTACAAGATACAAGGCTCCGAAATATGAGTGACCTTGAATTTCACCGTTCAAGGCCAATCAAGGTCAAATGTAATGACATCATTGGACTCGCTCTATATGGTTTCCTATTAATGTTTAATAGTAACATATGGCCTAACTCCGCTCAGTAGCAGCACAGAATGGATTTGGATCTTAATAAACATAGATACACACATCTGCAATCGAAAATAAAATTCTCTCTGCCACAAAATTGAGACCTGTATACACTATGATGATGACGTGAAATTAGTTTACAAAAACATTCATTTGGCTTCGTACGAAATGCGCGCATGCATGTTTAATAAATTTTTAACAATTAGCAAATGTTCTGATGCAGCACAGCATTAATGCTATTCTGATTGGATACAAAGTATTTTTGATCTACAAAGGTTGACACAGAATATTAAATATACTCTCTCTGTGGAGGCCGTAGCTCATTTCCACCACAGGGAACACGCCTTGGTTCTACCTTCGTTTATTGCGTTGTATTGTATTGTATACTCTGATCATACCTCGTCTCGGTAAAGGTTCTGAATTAAAACAAAATTATATGTTTGAGTTTCACAGAATGCAGACCAGTTACTAGAGCATGCTTAAACCCAGCAGCGATATATGATCAAGTTAAGTAACGAAATTCTACCAGTAATAGTTTCAAAAGCTACGTAAGTACATCCATATTCATAACCCAGCCAAGGTCAAACACCTTGTATCTTAAGACAAACCAAGAAAAGCAAGCTAAAGTCTACAAATATGTACAATATTCCAGATATTCTAATAGAAAGATACCAGCTGTAGAAGATTAATATACTCACAGTGTACTACTGCATATATATATTTGTGCGCTATCACGACTTTCTATAGCCGACAACTGTAGACGTGGTCCTTTCGTTGTGATTGTTCGCTTGTACGTC
>JAAUYG010238852.1_pt1 | contig 13519 bp, 11 predicted proteins | sample 7278091 | NCBI WGS metagenome assembly JAAUYG01 (sample SAMN14350201, study PRJNA611818) | marine sediment metagenome | isolation source: surface marine sediment (0.6m) | place: French Polynesia: Moorea | collected 2018-08
ACCTCCAAATTGCTTCCCTGCAATTTCCTATCAAGATTGCATAATGTGTTTTCACACCCGGAGATTGCCTGTGATAGTTATATTCGTCAAACCTCCCATTTCGTCACTTCGTACTTTCGGATAACTGAATATCACATCATCACGTATGAATATTTTACGCTACTACAGCTGGTATAAGAATTTAACGGCGATCTTCATTTATTGTATATTTTCAGCATCGATTGTACATGTTTTAAGAGATTCTCGTGTCATTTTCCAAAGATTTAATGGAGGCTAACGTCGGTTTATACCGCTTTTAAAGTGGCCATATGGCACCACAGGTTTACCCAGCCTAGAGGCATATATATATGTATCTATACACATTTAGTACACCTTCGTATATACCTTCCATTTACCCCTAACACATCCGAAACTTATAAAAGAATTCACTATATCCTTATTCTCGTCTGGATGCCAGTACAGTATTTAGGTTTGGAAGGGTGGGGTGGGAAGGTATTTGTGCAATACTTTCTTTTGGTAACATCAGCGGAAACGTATTCGTTGGAAACGTCAATATGCTTTTAACATTTCTATATAATAAAATTACAAACAAATATAATTACAAAAATAAATAAATTACAAACAAATATATACGATAGCATGCAGCAGCGGGATGAAACTTTCACAGTGAACGGCTGTTGTATTCATGTAGTTTGCTCGTAGAATCAGAGTCAGTGTCTATCGGTGGGGCTGTTGCGTCACCGCCTAATCTAATGTAGTCATGCCAGTATAGGTTCGAGGCTCATAAATATTCATTTAATGTGATATACGGGAGGAGATGGTCAGACTCGCAGACTTGACGGACTAACACCAAATAATTTGAGGAGAGCCACAGAAACCATTACACCATTACACACCTGTAATATAAGCAAACACCTATGGTTCTCGTTAGGGATATTCTCCACATTGATTCGAGTCCATACACGTGGCCACACTCTCAAGACACAGAGTTGATATTTAATATGGAATGTTTATATTTGGTGGTAGTATGATTAACAAAGTGCGTCATTTCTGCATATTTATCATAGCTACATCATCATGTAAGGTGCTGATTTTATGGGATGTGTTGAACTCAGGTATTCCGTGATGAATTATATCGGAAAGATCAGATATCAAAGTTAAAGAGGCAAAATCCAAATATTCCATATTAAATATCGACTCCGAAAAATTCCACCCCTTGTTGGATACGGTAAAAAGCGACCTTTAAATTAAAGACGTGCCATTTAAAGAAGAACTACAAGAGCTATATATAGCCATATTATACACATGAATATTATACACATTATAGTTCTCTTATACATTTGTTCTTCTTATTAACGACGAACACAGTCATCACATGAGGAATATATAATATGTCTTACTGAACTGAATTTGTGTCGGTAAATAGCACTTTGTGCTAATGTTATTTGTTACTGTAGTACCGACGTTAAATAAAATTTTATCTTATCTTATCTTACCTAAATTTGTATCAAATTAAAATATCATAAATAAGGCCACATTCACTAACAGCATACTATCCAATAGGTTTAAGCAAATGAGAGAATTTCCGTGGTTGAATTTGTCTTTTACAAATTTAATCTTTTTGATTGATTAAGATTTTTTTCATTTTTGTTACTATGTAATCATATTTCAGAGAATATTCAAAGACAAACATCTCGTCTGAAATTACACACAAGGTTTACTTCCCAAAATCATATGTATTCCAGAAATGGTCTCTACGGAAGTTGTTTAAAGAAGTGTGAAATTTCAAATTTTTGAGTTTGCAATTTTTGTTCCTTTCGTTAATAAGGGACAATTTTTGTTTTCGTTAACATGGGATCATATTTGAGAAAATAGCCAAAGATCCCCTGTCAAATAACGCACTCGATTTACTCCCCAAAATCATACGTATTCCAGAGAGGGTCTCTACGGAAGTATGACATTTTGGATTTTGCAATTTTAGTTTCGTTTTCGTTAAGAGGGACATATCGGACAAAAAAAATCAAACATCTCTTTTGAAATTACACACCAGATTCACTTCCCAAAATTTATGTACACTGATAGAAGGGGTATTTACTAAAAGTGTTAAAGGACTTGTTAAATTTCAGAAAAGGGGTGATCATGGAGCGAAACAGACAAAAATGTGGACCTCGTAGGTTTAGTGTATACATGGAACATTTTGGTCCTTCAATGTTCAGGTCCTTCGGTGCGTTTGCGAGTTTAGGAAACCTTATCTTGAAAACGGCTGGCCGTGGAGCAAAATATACGAAATGTGTACCTTATGGGTAAGTATTTACATTCTGAGGTTATTCAATGCATTTGAAGCTTTGGTCAACTTTTATATCAACTATATCAACGCAATGACGCCAGGGAACGCTAGTAACACATATAAGGGATACCATTGTCATTGTAGCCATTTTGGGATTATTCGGTGACATTGGCAAACACACAAGATTTACTTACCAAAATCACATGTGGGAAAACTTACTTCCCAGAGTAAGTATTTTGCAAGTCGAAAACGGTTGGCCGTAAACTGAAAGGGACTAAATGTTTGACTCTGGAACACCAGTAACCTATTTATTTAATATGACTGTATTGAAAATATACAGTAATATGCTCCTCGTCATATTGATTGAATATTTGGAGAAATAATGGCAGGATCCAGTTTGCACACATTGATGAAGAAAAACTGTCCAGATATAAATTTATCGAAAAACCGTATTATTCAACAATAAGTCAAATGATTATACTCAAAGGTTTAACTTATATTCAAATCTTTAACTATAGTGGCATTAGAAATATAAATCTCCTTTTTCCCTAAATATTCCGTCAAAATGACAAAGCGTGAATGTTTTAACTTATAAATCAGGAAGTGTAAGTCAAAGGAAAAGCGTCAAATGCACTTTGTGTTCTTTCACTGGAAGTAAGCTCCCTCTTCTATGTCCCTCTGGAAATTACGTTAGGGAATTTGTTGCTTATGGCTATTTCCTTATTGCCATAGCCGATAAGTCATCTTCAAACGTGAAACCACGTTGTTGACATATTGCCTCTGACAAAGGGTGAACTGTGCTTGCGTGACCAAATTCAGTCACACTTACGCCCTAGCTTCAGGACAATGACAGCGGATACATTAGAAACCTGACTTTTAATCGGGTTATGGAGTTCGTTCGCTCTATAACCGAAATGAAAGTCCTTAATCGTTCGTGGGCTGCATTCCACATCTAACAGCTCTACGTTTGGCTATGCTGATACTCTTTGAGGGTGATGATACTAATCATGATGCTAGAACTACATGAAGCAGGGATAAAATATCCTATATACCCCAGAGCAGAGGCTAAATAACAGCTGATACCTTTCTGTACAGAGAGCGGCTCTTTGATGTTTACTGTCACCTAATACATGCCCCAAAGGTAAAAGCTTTAACAACAGTTTCACCCTTCACACGTCCATACGTCCATACCTTTAGAGAAAAGCTAGATGAATGACAAAGGAACTTCTCGGAATCATCAGGCATTTGTAATTTTGCTACCATATACAGTAGCAGATAGTCGCTATGAAAGTGTGCCCTTATATATAAGAGCAGACAATAGCTACAATTGCGATTGACTATATTCAATTAAACATATACGTGCACTGTAGATATTTTTTATATCTTGGTTCGTGTTTCACAATTATTGTAATTAAAAATTTCAAGTTACTTGAGAAACTTGCGCGTGTCTCATCTGCACACATGCCTACATAGCATGTAAATTTGATACTAAGAAGCCGTATCATTTGTTAAAATACTCTGCTTTTCTCCCTAAGCTCCCCCGGGATGAGGGGAATGTCATCTTCACTGTCACTCATACCACTTGGGAAAATACCGGGTGTGGCACCTAGGATGGACCCCTAATTTGCACGGAATTATGCAGTAGTAGTAGTAGTAGTAGTAGTAGTAGTAGTAGTAGTAGTAGTAGTAGTAGTAGTAGTAGTAGTAGTAGTGGTGGTGGTGGTGGTGGTGGTGGTGGTGGTATACGTACATCTATTATGTGTACATTGTTACGTACACGGTAGCCATAACAGAAATAGTTAAAATTACTCTCGGCTGTCACAAAATACGGCTCCCAAACAGCTCACCAGATATCGCCCATTCATACATTTCTTCTTAAATAAGCCCCCAAACGCTTTCCTTGTATGACGTTATGCAGTACTAAATCCAGCTCCCCACTAGTGAGGGAACAACTGTTGTTCACATCCAATCTCCAGAGCCAATATTCTTCCAGATAACCCCCTTTCGGCTTTAACCCTGCTACTGTCCTTCCCGCAGGGGTATCGGAAGAAGTAGATCAAGGAAGAATAATTACACAAGGTCGCACACCAATTACTCCTCTTCCTAGTGGCCCAGTTCCCCATTAAGATGGTTGTTGCAGATTAGCATGCAGACTCGGACCACGACTGTCGTCATGGACCGATCTTTATACCCCAGCACGGTCCAGGGTATTCGTGGCAAACAAATCCAGAAAGGGAATGGGAATTTGAAGGCAGCCATAACCATAACAAGCGATGCTACTTTAACTTCGTATCGAAAAAGCGCCTCAGAGGCCTTTAAGAACTCCAGGCATCGCCCCATGGGTACCGCAGGGGATTAATTGGGTCAGGTTATCTGATTCAACTTACAGCGATCGCAACATCCGGTCCGGACTAAGGTTTATGAGATATACTATCTGTATTGTTATATTAATATCGATACATCGGTGTGAGAAGCAACGCAGAAACCAAAGAACCACAGACATTTGTATTGCACAAGCCATTGACACTTTCTTCGACTTGCCCTCGAACTACAGTGACACAACGGATTCCACCAGTGGACTGACGCCAGGTAATGGCTGATCCAGAAGTAGGGTGACTATCAGGCATTAGTCAACCAAGTGATGTAACCGAATACCGATACGTTTCTCACAAAAGATATTAGATCGTATATAGAACTGTGTAAAATCAGGATCGTCATAAAAGTGACTGGCTGATAAATGCTCTGTCTCTGGGAGTTTTACCCTGCCCTGCACGACACTGAAAAGGCTTAATGTTCATGGTAAGAAATAAAGTCTAACTTATTTCTTTCAGTCCCGCTACACACGAAGGGTTAAAAGTGCTAACGCCCCACAAATTATGGTACACTGATACCGCAACCCGCAGCTTTATCATAAAGTCATTTTTGGCATGATCGGTTTTTCGTCTTGGGACGTAAACCTGTAAATTTTGAATGTGATTGCAGATGCCATGTGGCACAATGAAGTTGGCAAACACGCATCTTGCGACTGTGTGGCTCCAGAGGCCGCACACGACGTTCGTGCAACGGCTTGTGACAACTGTTTGTTCCGCAGCCTTTCGGCAATTACGAGACTAGTTTGCGTGGAGACCCTCGCAATTAGCAGTTCATTCTCAACACAAGGGTACGCCAAATTGCATATTTGAGCGGTTATTGATCCCCTGGAGGGTCCTAACACTCCCAGAAGCGGACTTTGTTTGAGACAATGGCTCGCCATCGATTGGCTGGGTGTAAGAGCGAGGGTGGATGGAACCTAAACAGGGAAGCCAGAGAGTCTGAATGGGCCAAGGGACCAGCGGTGACAGGTTAAGACCAGACAGAATGACACAGCGACACAACAAACACGGGATTTTCTACATGCAATTCAACGACAATGTACCAAAGAACATTAACATTCTGTACTCTAAGAGCCACACATTTTCAGCAGAATGCAAAAGTGTTTTAGTTCCATCGGACTCCTGATTACAGCAGCGAGGAGTCGGAATAAATTATGTGCACGTGCGTGTCGTAGGACATACCGGACGTTTTCTAGAAAGCCAAACTGCATACGTCAAGGCTATACATTTGACAAGACTGCAATCGTGCACGATACAAACGTAGCTGCAACCTTACAGGGTGCCAAAGTCTGACTGACTGCGTTGGCGTCTGCCACGATGTAACGCCTATGTATAAACTGTAGTTCCTTAATATGCACAATTGTGCATAAAGCAAGGTAAAACCCATGTAGCGCGTTAAAAGCTGGCGGGTTGGGAGCAAATCCGCTTTTGGCAAGGTCAATATCAAAGATCTATATACGGTCTTTGGTCATATAGTCAACTATCAAACATCGCAAGCAGGCTGGAAAAGTATACGGAAATTACGGGCTGTGGTAAAGACGGCTTTGGAGTACAATATAAACGATAAAAGTCGCTGTCCCAAAAGAACGTGGTGTTTAAACAAATAAGGTCTGATCACTACTTGGGGCCTTGAATGCCAGGCGTCCTGAGCACCCTTATACTATCGACACTCAAAACCCGGGATCATATTTTCCCCGAGTAAATGTCTATCCCGATAGCCTTCCCCACGCCTTTCTTAAACCCTGGTAATATGATGTCGGAACAAATCCATTAGGGAGGTGCAAGATATTTCCTTCTAATTATCCAGCGTTTGCCCAGCTCCTACATCGCCTCCCCGTGTAAGTCGCCGGGGCAAAGGGTTTGAGATCAATAGGCGATAGATGGGCGCACACGGGGGAACTTGAAAACAAAACCACGACAAGACCCATTCCATCCCTGTCTCAACTGACAGCCTACTCTGGACAAACAGAGGATGAGTTAGTTAATACCGTCCTCCGGCTCTGGCTGTTTACACAGGGTTAGTGGACAGGGATAGGGGGTGGGATCCAGAAGAGGTCACACGAACCAAGCCTGGACCTTCGGTTGTCTTTGACATCGACAAAAACGGATTTTGTGGCTTAAGTCAGGACTGAGGCTCGTGTTTGTTCTGCGACAAAACTCGCCGCCGTATCCCGCGGAATGCCGTCCTACGCGACAGCCAACAGGAAATCCGGGGAAGGCATATAAACTGGCTAACAAATTGGCAGCCAAATGGAAATGGAATCGGTATTGCATTACCCCGTCAAGAGCTGTCGTAATTACTTTGATATTGTCCTCTGTTTTGGGGCTGTTTGCGCAGGGCTTGTGTTTCTGCCGTACTGGCCACGGAGATACGCACGTTGTCAATCTGTTCCGTAGTGAGGGAATCGATCCTTGCATGCCTCCTCCCCCCCCCCCCCCGTCCTTTCCTCGGCACCCGGCCGAGCCTTCTCCGTGTCAACCGTCCTACCGCACCAGGTCGACTCGGCCAGCCTTAACGTAAAGGGGAAGAAAACCGTGGCTCCACACCCCAGTCCTCCCCGCATTAAGCATTAAATTCTGTGTCCGAGGTTTACCTGAAGAGTCCTTGCCCTGCCTCTCGGGCTACCTGCGTCTGGGACCTTGCAGTCCTGGTCTCCTAGAGTTCCTGGCACACACAAGTACCGACCATTCCTGGTCGGGGCCCTCAGCACCGGTGGCCACTCGAGCAGGGAAATGGCTGACTTTTGAGGGTAATTGTTTTCCGATTTTGCTTTCCCCTTTTCCAGACGGATAGCGGGCGGAATAAGATAGAAGCGAGCTAATATTTGCCTCTTTATAAATTAGACACGGCGGTCTGCAGCGCTAACCAAACTATCCTTCATCCTTTCTCCGTCAATATTGGAAGGAGGCTTTAGCCTTAGTGGGGCCTGACAGCGGATTTCAGCCCCACACCGGCCAGTCTTTGGGCGTTCAAGTGGCACTCCGGGCTTCCATTCGCGGCGTGAGGCTCGATTCTAATACGGACTCGGCTAATACCCAGAGAACGACCTTCAAACGCGCAGGTTGATTGGCACTGGCATGCCCCGTCCTGTGTGCGCTTTTTATACGGCTTTTTTATCGACACCAAAAGGGCTGTAGTTGTCTGGCAGGTGCCAGCGGATTTAACTGACACCACGCTGAGAGAACGTGAGATGCAGACAAATACCGGTCTGGAAGTCTCATCCTCAGCTTTTCTCCCCTTCTCTCTGTCTCCCAATATCTCTCCCTCGCCACGGCACACCCAGCCTTCTCTTTTCCAGAGTCCACATATACCCGTAACAACCCGGTTGGATCACGGGGCACCTGCTAAAAACTGATAGGCATTCTACAAGAGTCTGTGCCTCCATTTCAGATTGTGGTTTTTTTTATCGTCGTCTTCTCTGAATATGGAGAGAAAGGAGGACGTTTTCATTCCCTTCCTCTCTCTCCGACAGCCAAAGAAAGAGAGAATGGCATGGCAGCTGCTGCCACGTTGGGACCTTGGAATCGGGTATGCCGCTCAACGCACAGTCAATCTGCGATCCCTGACAGGCACCACACTCTGTGTGGCTTCAGTCTTCGATGGATCCCCCCTCCAGTTAGACATCGACGGATAAGAAGAGACAACAACAAAATCAACAGAAATACCACCACACATAAAAAAGACAAACGAGTATGTGCGTCACATTATGCGAGGCCCACTAGGGCTGTTTCTTGCATGACAGGGCAGCCGTCGTAAAAACTTGATGGCCTTCTTCGTGTCTTCTGGGGAGCTGGTAGTAAGCGTCGGCCGCTCAGGCCTTTTCTAAACTTCCATCTCCGGTCCATTGTGGCGACTGTCGCCACAGGCCTCTAGCATGGCACCGAGTGGGCGGAAATCGCCCCGGAACGTCACACTGGCGGAGTCTGTGTGTTCGGTTCCAGGTCCATGGCTTGTGCCTGCAGCCTCAGACGGGGACCACCTTGTTTTATTCATATCAGGGTCGGCCTGACGAGGAATGTATGCGGTCAGGTGTTTACACCTTCAAACAGAATCCAAATGCAACTGCTTGCTGTCCGGAAAGGGCCGAGTAGGTGGCCGGCCTCATATGACGTCAGACCGCTCCAAGATTAAACACTCGTGAAGGTTCCCTGCTTCAATCAGCAGGGAAGTCCTGAGAAGTTGAGAAAAAAGTCTTGAAATTGAGAAAAGAAAGGAAGAAATTGTTGACAAGTATATATGATTACATTCAGTGTCACGTAGAAGAGAAAAAACACGAACGGGGTCAGTACAGGTTGCTGTGTGGCTGTCTATTAGTGAGCTATCTCCTCTGCGAAGAGGAGGAGGTGACCGGAGGGAGCAGGGCTTTCAGACGCTTCAAATCCATCTTGTAGACAGTTCCGGTCCCATGTCCGGTGACATTACTCTCCCGGTGACACCTGTCTGCAGTCACAGCTGCCCGGCTGCTGAGACAATGCCGGCCAATTCATTTTCGGGACGACAGCTGCTGCCCTTGAAAATATGAAGCGGCCTGTGCATGCGGAGCGACGGTATGAACGAAGGGAAGGCTTAGTACGGAGGGCCACCTTGTCGTACAGCGATCCACAAACAGATTGCCGGACTGGACGACCCTGGGGGAGACTTAGAGCCGGTAAAACCCTGGCTTCATCCGCTCTCATCCAAACGGGATATAGTGCCTTGCACGTAGGCGGATTCTTCCTGTTTTGGAGATTTTAGTTAAAGATCGCCCACCAGTCATATCGGAGACGGCCTCTGTCCTCATGTAACCCCACAGTCTCCATTTGTTTATCCAAAAGTTTAGCTTCCGTCATCATAAGGAATCTGACAGGTTGTGAATTATAGCTGAATTTAATTTTTAATAATTTTAATTCAAGACATATTTGATTTTAAGCATCGTTTATTTTCAGAGGTTTCAAGACATCTTCAATGGGGGATAATGGTCGTAAGGTTTTCCGTTTGAAACCGCGATGATTAGTATCTTCCTCTAAAATTTCTGGAAAGGTTTGAGAGGCACAACGGATTGAATTTTACATTCATTAGTGCGATTTTGCACCTTACACGACCTCAGCGTGTGGAAAGATAGTTTTAGCGCCTTGTAAGGGCGACAGTAATACCGACTGGCTAGGACTGTCCAGCAACAACTTTAGCATTCACCGAAGTCCGCGGGTGGCTGCTTGACTTGCGGAAACGGTTGGAGTTGCTCTTCCTGCTCGACCCCCGGGACGGCCCGCTGCAGGCGTTGTCAATGAGCAGAAGCCGTGTGGTGAATTCGGGCCCGATATGAACCTCTTTGAAATATCATTCCTTGAAGTGGAGCCAACCACTGGAAACGAAGAGTTATTGGATTGGTGGGAGTTATTTCCTGTGGCTAGTGTGTCCCCATTGGTCTTTGACCCTGCCCCCTTAGCTACGGCGGGCCCCTTCAATCACCGCCCGTCTAAACACAGCCTCTCGCCCACCAATTACAAACCCCCTCGCATTACCTCAATGGCGGATTCCCGGGAGATGAGAGAAAAAGCTCCTGGCTTGGCTTGTGTCAATTTGTCTCAATTTAATATGTTGTCCCCGGGACCTGTTACACAGCCAAGACGGAGGGCAATAAGTGGTCAGTACGGGTTTGGAGGAGGGAAGGAGCCTGTGCACGCTTGCCGCAGATAGCCGGCGATTACCGAGAAAAGGGAATCATTATTTAGGCAAATGATCAAAGTCAATCTCGGGGTTACATGGATCCTTTAACGGGCGGGCGAAACGAGTCAATCGAGGGGTGCTGAATAGTTATAAATCCGGGATCGGAAACCCGATGGCCCTTCTGTGACGCTACTAAACCCCAGCTACTAAACCCGCCTTACGAAAATGACCCATCTGCGCTACGCGAAGCCTTACTTTCAAGTTCCTGATGACATTAGTCGAGTGACACCAGGGGATCTGGAGGTGCATGACCCTCAGTCCTCCATGACCTGCCAAGGAGCTATATCAATGGGAGGCAGCAATACAAAGCTGATCTCCCCCCTCCCCCGCTCCTTCCCTTCCTCGGTACTCCCACTACCTAAAGGTGGTGCCACATTCACCTCGCCAAATTGCACAGAGATAAGGAACTACGAGAGCCTGCAAGTCTCTCTACAAGCATAGGCAATAGTAGGACGTTATCCATCCAACACTTGTCACCTACATACAGTCAAGGTCCTATGGTCATATTTGAGGGAGAGGGGGGGTCACTTTTTCTTTCTACAAGATATTCAAAGCACGGTAACGGTCTGAGATTGTGGGCATTTGATTCACACGGCGTACTAATCAATAGAAGAGATGCTAATGGTAGTGATGGCGATAATACTAATTTATTCAATTTTAAAACAGCAATTATAGTTGCCGTGTCTGTGCATTGTACACAAAAATAAAGTGATGTCTAGAAATCACTGACGTGGGACCCATATACATATAAACAATGCTAAAATGATATAGCCATTTATATACAGGTGCATGTGCTCTTCGCGAAGCATCAAAACCAGCAACAAATCAGCATCAAGGTAAAAATCAATAGTCCTCAATAAATCTAATTCCCTCGTATTCCATTTCCAAAAGACAAGTTTCCAGATTCTTTTAAAAGAAACGCTGTTTGGGTTGAGGTTTATGTAGATAATGATGATGATGATGATGATGATGATGATGATGATGATGATGTCAGCAAGGATAAAATGTTGAAAGAAAAATCAATAAGGCATAAAGAATGAAAGTAGAAATACAATTGCCAAGTAAAACGAAGTATGAAACAGACAATACGACGCAGTGGTACATATTTTTTATCCCACCACAGGTTTTTAATCGTGCTTTAGGTAACACTACACCATGTCAGAAGCATTTCCATTACGAGTGCCGTTCCATAAAAAATATCCCTAAAACTCCTATCCCTTCAACTTACAGAAGTGTAGTGCAAAGCCAGCTCTCACCATTCACTGGAGCTGCTTCTGGTTCATTTTATTAATGGAATGATTGAAAAGCTTTTTGCCCTAGGAAGGTTTATTGGACAGGCTTTATTCCAGGCACAGCAATGCAAATCGTCGTGTCTTGTTTGCTCGCCTTGCGCCTTGTTTTGCATATGGACTTGATCCCGTATCGATCCCTGGCTCGAGGTTTGACTCGAGCGGGACCTGACGTGTGTGGGGCCCCAGAAACAATGGAAGTTCAACCTACAGCCAGCCTTTATGTTCCGTGTGTGTTCATCAGTTGCCACAGGCAAAAATGGAAATTATGGCTTCAGCTTTTAGCGAAGGCCAAGACAACGGCAGCTGCCAAGCAGATTCCGTAGCGCCCGCTTGCGGTCATCGGCATATTGAGTTGGGGTCATCCATTGTCAAGTGACGAGGTTGATATTCTACTCAAGCCTACCACACCACCACCATCCAGGCAGCTTGTATTTGATTCTGTAAATGTGTATTCTATTACTCTAAAATAAGAGCGTGGGGGTGACGTGTGAATAAAGCTACCCACATACACACTATTCATCCGGCTATACCGTCATTTCACTTCATACACCTTGCGTTATTTCATTTCATACATTTTGTTCTCTTCTGATCTCTGTAGACTTGTTTTACAGACTTTACGTAAAATATTATCCTATTATAGTCTACCCCATCACCAGTGTGATAAAGGAAGCCCGGTCAAATCATGTTTAATCAAAAGTAACGAATGAGAATGCATGGTAAATACGGACGGCGAAGCTTGTTTCGCCGTCCGTACTTGGAACTAGTCACAATTCACTGTGTTGACTTGAAACTAGTCATAATTCACTGTGTTAGTATGAATGTGTGTGTTTTTTTAGATTAGATGTGTAAGGCTGTTGCGTGCGACTGTCAATCCAATCTCTGATTGCAACCAATAAATCTTATCTTATCTTGTTTCACTCAAACGTTAATTTCAATCAAACTTTAATGGACTTGTCCAAATCAAATTGCACAAACTGTGTACGTTAATAATACAAACTTGTAGCAGGTGCTTCAGTTTAATCCGTGTGAGGTATTGTCTGTTATGCCCCTGTCGCTAAAAAAGATAAAAAAACCTTGGCCAAAGTTTGTGTGCACAGTAAACAAGCGTTCAGTAATGGAACGTGCGTCCTGCAGACAGGTGTTTCATCAGGCTAATGGCCGTAAGACGGTTTACCCGAAAAGCCAGTTTGGGCCTTGAATAGAGCCGGATGTATGCAGGTAAACACGTGAGGGATTTCCCCTGGTTGGCCAACGTTAGCGCGGAGCACAGTTTAGTTGTGTTCTAGCTGTAACAGCTATTGATTTAGGGGAGAAAAATGGAAGTGCGTGGGAAATGCCATTAAAAAGCAAAAAAAAAAAAAAAAAAGCTAAACAATGGGGCACTCGAGTGTCGCCAAGAGTGACACTGTCCTTCCGTCGCGACAACTGCTGGCCCGTCCAAGCCATTTTTGTTCTCAGTGCTGTATTAAATGGTGCATCTTGTATTTAGTGCTACATGTACATCACTATACAGTGCGCTACATCCATTGCTTCTGTTGATACCATTGCCGCGCTACCTCTGCTTCTGCTACGTGCACACTGTGCAACAGCGGCCACTAAAAGGACGGCTCTACCGCTAGCTGAATTTGCAGTAGTACTAGTAGAATTTAATACTTTGTTTTGCACTAGGTTATGCTAGTCTAGTTCGCCAAGTCCACCACCTACTCCTCCTCTTCCTCCTCCTCCTCCTCCTACCACCACCACCACCACCACCACCACCACCACCACCACCACTACTACTACTACTACTGCTACTGCTACTGCTACTACTACTACTACTACTACTACTACTACTACTACTACTACTACTCCTGCTGCTGCT
>JAAUYG010048244.1_pt1 | contig 13518 bp, 7 predicted proteins | sample 7278091 | NCBI WGS metagenome assembly JAAUYG01 (sample SAMN14350201, study PRJNA611818) | marine sediment metagenome | isolation source: surface marine sediment (0.6m) | place: French Polynesia: Moorea | collected 2018-08
TTAAAAAATTTTAAAATAATTTTTTATAAATTAAATATTCTTTATTTTTTTGAGAGAGAGAGAGAGAGAGAGAGAGAGAGAGAGAGAGAGAGAGAGAGAGAGAGAGAGAGAGAGAGAGAGAGAGATGAATCGAAGCACTTTTGATATCCCTCACTTCAGACCAGTAATGAATATTTAATCCCTTTTCAGACCCCTGGCCTACATCCCAGACGTAACTCCTAGGTAGCCAATCAAATTGCACACTTCGGTACTCCAGGCTAGAGCTTTCGGGCAAAATTTGAAGTGGTTTCTGGTAATCGCATCAATACACGCTGATCGGGAAGCCTATATAAACCCAGTTACCAAAGTCAGACCAAGTCACTTTCTGGTCGGAATTCTTGATATGTGGAAAATGAGGCATAAACCGAGGCCTTTAGACTCTTTTAGAATTTTTACCCAGAACAGCTTAAGAGTGTGTGGCTCAATCGGAATTTCCCACACATATGCCAAGGCGGCATTCTGTAAAGACTCGTGAACGTGGCGACGAGATTCATAAATGAAATTGCAATTTTATATTTGACCCATTTTGCCCCAAAAAGAGAAAAGGTGCCCAGCAGATCCTGTTTCGCTGCGTAGTACTGTTTTTGGTTTTGATTCAGTCTTGTTTAGAAAATCGCAAGAGAAGACGGGATGCAGTGTCTCTGAACTTGATTTCGTACCTGATAGGGTGCCTGCTCATGTTGATTGAAACTGAGTGCAAAATCCGTGTTCTCTCTATTTGTTATCTCCATTCAGTACTCGACCTTTGACCTCCAACACGATGCCAGGTCGCACATGTTGTTTGAAATTACAAGTTACAGTGGATTCCCAGTCTGGTTGGACTGCGTCCTGGTGTGTAATTCTAGTAACTACATTGTATGGTGTCCTCTTAGCCGACCAAATCGTTACAATAAATGAGCTATTGTATCTTTGTGAAAGCTATATTGAATGCAGTGTAGATATTTATGGCTTTGTCAGTTTTGCCCAAGCCCGAACGTTGCCACGTCCTAAATCTAAATAAAGGCTCCGTGCGGTCGTGTGTACGGACATGACTGCCTATTCTATTCACCAGATTTACTGTGTCTGGCGAGGTCTTTTGGAAACCTGCGTTCAGTCGGAAAATCTCTGTCGGGGTTTGTGCCACTAGGAATAATTCTTCGGGACATAGTTGACTCTTTTCGGCGTAACTGGTGGCCAACTCTTCAAGTACATGTAACTAAGAGTGCAGCTGGGTATTCTCAATATGCCCTGAATGGCAGGGTCAAGTGCCACCGCACTTCACTGGAATAAATGTACCTGGCAGTTAATTTTTCAGAATAACCAGTAGGATTCGACTCAGACTGCATGTTCTGTTACTGTGATAAATTAATATATTATCTCACTGTGCCCAAACAACATTTGATAATAATGCGTACTCTACGAAGTTCCACCAGGTACAGAGGCGTTGAGGCAGTGTATATCTTCTCACGAGGTTTGTGACAGCGCAAGTTATCTGTTCCAACTAATCCTCAATTAGACCGCACGACCAACGCCATGAAAACTAATAATGCCTCTCAGCGGAAAACTCTACATTCTCCAGCAGCTAACAATCGCACGGGACATGTCCCATATTTCCGGCAGCAAAGTTATGGCTTCAGCTCCAGGAAGTTGTAGATTTGGGTGGGTCAAGGTTATTGGTCGACCCACCCTGGCCATTGCATCGCCAACCGCGCTGGGGTCAATTAACCGGAGGGCATGAAAGCGTCGCTCCATAGCTCGTGTCTGGGGGTTATTATTGCGGCCTTTCGCTCCAAATTTTGCCATATTTTGCTCCACTAGAGGGGGATTTATCGCTCTGACTATGGGGGAAAGTAATCCGACAGGACGTGCGGAGTGGTTCTGCCTTGATGACGGGAGCTTGAACCCCAAAACAAAATGGAATAACGTAATAGACGAAAGCTTTATTTTCCGCCTGGTTTTATTCCCTCCGTGAACTCAGCCAAATGAGTGCTTTATAGTAAAGCGTCCATTCTGGATATTCATGTGTCCATCAGGGCACACGACATGGCCCTTCGTCAGCTAACAGACACAATTTCTCGCTCTAATCACATGTGTGTTCCTTTCCTATGAGACTGTTAAATACGAAGCTAATTAATGATAAAAAATACCACCATGAAAAGTTACATCGACACAGAGATATTGGTTGAGGCTGCGCGACACAACGTATGAGCACAACACACGGATTTAGCAGTCATGAAATGTACTGCACTATTAAATGCATTCAGGACTGCCACGTGTCATCTCTTCGATGCATGACGCTGCCCCTACCTGGGAGAACAAGATGCTGTTGAATGAGCGAAATGAACGTCTGTGCAAACTTTAGAGCGATAATTCAGTAAAATTCTAATAGGACTGGTGTCACGTGATTTCAAAACGTAGGCTATTAATATAAATAAGCTAAGATAATTTAAAAATTTTATTTAACGTCGGTACTACAACAGCAAGTAACATTAGCACAAAAATGCTGCTAGTATTCACCGACACAACATTGTGGGTATGAGATGTTGATATGAAGTTATGTACCAGATGAGACGAATCCAAGTTGTGAGACGAATGTGACATTGTGACAAAACATTACATTACAAGTCAGATATGTTTTCGCTAATACGAAAGACATGTAGATCTTACCAAGGAAGAATGCTACTCGAACTAACGAAGGTACATGTATTTGTATGCGGAAGACATATTTTCGCCAAACCGCCTATTTTGACTTCTCAGTGTTTCTTCACATCACCACCTACATGTAATATAGATGTTTGTGTAATTAGTACGCGCATGATACCTTATGATACTATCCTGGGTAATGGCGAACCCAAAACACTGGCGATTTTATCCTGTACCAGGTTTTAAAGTAATGTAGGCGGATAATTAACCCTCACTCCTGCAAACTAAATAGGAGTCTCGCATATAGAATTTACAAAAAATATCAATCCTGTCGGTGAAAGAAGCATGTGTTTTATATTTTCTCTGTTCACCTGTCATAAACCGGGAATATGTTGTGACATCATGCTTCACTATAGTGTGTCAACCAAATTTTATCATCGTTGGCCCAACGGAGCCGCGTCGTCCGAGTACTAGGCAATACACATGCGCATTGTGTTCTAAACGCCTAACTCAAACATCTATACAGCCGCACCCCAAGCGCATATCGTCCCAATCTTTGGTCTATAAAGGGAAGCTAATCGTTTGCCTCCAAGACATTCTCCATGAATATTTTTTCTCAGTCACAACGCACCAGAACGTGTCCTGGTCTGGTTAAATAAGGTCAACCCGACCATTACGTCTACAAAGCAGTTGCATTTTGTCATCAGACCCAACACTCAAGATCCAGTAGATGTAACATAGGTAATTTCATGCACTTAACAGCAGAGAGTTTCAGAAGTTCAAGGTCAGCATTCAGTGTCGTCACACTGTCGTCTACGCCAAGTCGTGTACCGGACTTCCAGCATGCCCTGACCTAGTTCAGTAAGGTCAATACACACAGCTATAACGGTTACAAAGACCCAGATTGGTAGTCCCACCGGGACCTTTAATCAGACCCAACACAGTGCTATGGCCCCATAAAACTCCAGCGCATGTATCAGAGGTCATTTAACTACTCAACGTCCTGCAGGCTGAATGAAGATCGGGCAATAAGTGCCCTGCTGACGCACATAATAAAACATTTTTGTACACAAACACCGAATGTAACAATTTTACTAAAACTGTTGCAAAATGTCCTAAATTAAAGTATTAGGATAACAGACTATTTGGGAAAGACTCTCTGCTAACTTATGTTAGCCACCGTTTTTAATAGCACCGTAAAGATAAAAAGTTCGATTGCGAATTAAATCCGTCACACAATATAATATAATGAACATATGAAGAAAAAGTCGATAGCGTTAGGGGCTTCAAATTTAGATCGATCGCCGCCACTGAGAAGTTATATATTCTTGGTCAATCCCATGCACCTTTTGTTTACCAGCAATCTCGTGTGAAATCCGACATTCCTAAGCCTCGTTTAATCTTTATTCTTTTTTTCCTATCAGAAGAAGAAACCGCCATATTGTTGTCAGACCATTCACCACACACGTATAGATTCCTGTATCGTGTCCCCTATGTCAGCACAGCTTGGGCGATTGGTGCTGTGTGTGATTTATCTAAGATTTCCCGACAGCGAGCCGAGAGCTTTCTCACCGACTGAGATATCAGATGTGTCGCATCCCAGGGAAACTGTCACACGCTCGCAGTGTCACATAAACGACACTTGGCATGTCTGGCAGAGACCAGACATTGGCTCTAAAACCAAAAGCCGTCTGGTGTTGGAGACAAAAATGACTAGGTCTAAGTCTTTCTGTATTAAGGAAGATTTACACAAAATGACAACACCATAATTGCTGAAATTGACGACTTACTGCGAAGCTTAATTCTGTCAGTAGACAATGTATACGTAATAAGAGAGGAAGGGACCATGCAGCTATGGATGTTTTAATCCTCAACAACCATTGTTGTCACAATTCATTAGCGCTCTGGTCAAACAACTCTAGTAATGGACAATTAAGGACTCGCAACATTTAAAATATTTTTAAAATGTTGGCTACTCAGATGAATTTTCATTGAAACAGTTTTAAAAAATAAAAATGCCAATTGTGTATGTGCGTGACAACCACATTTGCCAATATCCTAAGAGAGTAAAAAACAATTTGCGAAATTCAAACTCGATCATATTTTGTCTTATTTTGCACCTCCTGCATGGTCCGTATTTTATTTCGAGCCCATGTCTAAAGCGCTGATTAAGACTTTGGATGTATACTGATGGGGACAGGCGCTAGTTAAATTATTCCAATGGTCTGTTTTTTTGTTGTTGTTTTTTTTTCAATTTTGAATGTATCATGTGTTTCAGCCGAAGTATCCGTTGTCAGATAATTATCCCTTGAGATGCCATGGGCACCACCTGTCCCCAAGTCCAACAGCAGGAGTGTCTGAAAATATCTCGACAATAAAAGTGTTTTGTAACAGGCAATTAAACCAGGACCCACCCATCACATACGGCTCGTGTCACCTGTGAGAAACATCTACAGACATAAGCGTCAGTGATAACGGTGACATGCGATCTTAAGGCATGGACAACCCAGGTGCCTACATCAAGCAGACCGAATATAAATGGGGTTTGCGTATGCTGCATTTCCACGATGTCACCCCTGGTCATTGCCTCGGCTTCTGGCTGCGGCACACTGCTGATAAAATCCCAATCAGCCGGAATTTATGGCCGATGAGTTTTTTTCCCACCACCAGATATCTATCTCTTTGCTATAGATTATCCAGGCTCCGCGTGCGTCTCGAACAGCTCTGCAGAAGCAACAGAATAGGACATAAAAGCCATTTAATATGCGTTTCTCTCTGCGTTTAAAAAACAACTGATTGAAGTTTTTGTGGGCTGTTCTGTATTGATGTAACATGGGATTCCAAGTTAGGACCTGACCTGGGTCTAGTGATATACGAGGGCATCAGGCAGCGGGGTATATACATCCACACCGCAGTGTAATATTAATTTTACCAGTGATGGCGCCTCCTGCCGGGGTCAGGGACCGTTGCCATGGTTGTGGCTTATCTGTATCCCACCCCAGGATATCGCGACATCCTGTCGTAGCCGCGAGCTCAGGCATCAGTCATCTTACTTCCCTTACACAAACACCATCACAGCAGCGACACCGGGATCACAACTGCCGATTGATGGCTATTGTCTGCCGGCTCCAATCCCTGTGGTCCCTCCTCCAGGCAGGCCACTATACAATGAAGGCCATGCACAGGAGCTGTCACAGGGCTGAGATCGGAGATATCACACTGGGATAACATCTCCTCACAGCTTCCTCAAAAAAAAAAAAAAAAAACTTACAGCAGATATAATAACTTCGTCACCAAGCTTTATGTGTTGCGCTGAGACAAGGGTTACCATGGCAATAACTGACCCTAAGTTTGATTGTAAGCTTGCCACTTTTTAGGAAACTAAAAAGCATTTGGCAAGCTATCTCTCTCACTATAACGTGCGAGGAAGACATCATCAGACCAGGGCTCTGTTTCATAAAACTTTATAGACGTCTTTATATAGGTAAGCAGGCCTACATAAAGACGTCTTTATGTTTTATGAAACAGAGCCCAGGAACTTCACTTATAAATATGCATGTTAACCTGGCATGCGGAAGGTTGGTGGTTCGAATCCCGGCAGCGTCAAAAATGACATTAAAATTTGAAGTTGTTCTGTTTTTTTTTAGCGCTCACCACATAGGAGATGGAAACCGACTGGCCGGATGGGAGACAGGATAATGGTCTGGGTTAGGGCATCACCGCATGGTGTTTTAGTAGGCTATCACTATAAAGACTGTCCGCAGGTCGGACTAGCACAAGACGGGTCCAGTAATACAAGACTTTGTTCACAGGCGAAGTAATTGAGCTTTATACATAGTGATCCTAGTTCCAGTTGAGACAAGACAGAGACTTTGTCAAACGCGACTTAAACCATTTTTATCACTTACCCATAAATATGCATCAATATCTCGTTATCTCGTCCCCCTGTCTTGCATCTGCTGGAAACAGAACATGCTGTGGCACCGATTGCAATTTTGATGAAACTGTTGGCAGATGCAGTCCAAGGCCAGGAAGGAAGCTTCAAGTAAGGTCACAACCCCAAGGGAACATACAGCAAATGTTACAATAACCTTAAATTCGTGGATATTTTATTTAAAAAAGCTATGTACCTAAATGAAATACACTGTCACATACGGACTCCAATATTTTGGGTCCCATCTGTCATGTTGATCACGGATATGATGCTTTTAAGGCCAAGACACGGGATTCAGATTCAGTTTCCTCCATCACGGGGCCGAGGTCATAAGTTCATACCATCATTTTGGTTTAGGGTTACTTTCCTTGCTCCGTATTCATAAACCGTGCGTAGGTTGCGCAAGGATAACTACTTAGCTTACGAACAGGTATTTAGTAGAGTAATACTTTAAATATTCCACTGATAGTTGCCGGTTACGAATAGTTTGTGCATGCTGCGTGAACTGTTCATTAGCCTGTTCTTAGCTCCATCTGTCTCTGTGACTAGTCCTTGTTTGGGCCCCGACCTTTATGGGGATAGCATCCAACACTTTTGGGTCTTTGATTCACTCTGAATGACTCTTGCATTTTCCATTAGGTTTTCAGTTATCGTCGTGTGACCTGTGTCGATCTCGTGTTCACTTACGGTGGATTTCCCGTCTGCACCTTCCATGAATATTTCATGTTCTTCAATCTTCCTTTCCAGTGAACTTCCGGTTTCTCCGATGCAATGTTCACGACAGTATCCGCACACGATTACCAATGTGCGTTAAAGGGCACACCCGGCTGTACATTCAAACCCTATATTCGATTTACAACAATGATGACGGCAGCGGTTCAATTAGTAAATAAACATGTAGTATTAGTTAATACGTGTAGAAGTTAATTCTGGAACTTCAATAAATACAATATCTTTGTGACTGTACACAGATACTTCACAAAATATATTTAAACCATCTCTATCAACACGAAATTGTCCAAATTCTCAACACTGAAATTAGGCTTTTCCTTTCAAGCCTCAACACATGGCACAATTGGTTGTATCGGAGAGAAACACCCGTCGACGCTATCATGTTTTTATAGGGCCACTACCAAGTTTCGGTAAGAACTTGTGCTTAACGTTCAAACACGTGTGGCAAATAACACGTGGAAGCAGACTGTTTCCGCCCACCCCTCCCACTCCCCACCCCCAGCCGCCCCAGACTTGGTCCCCATTCGGTATTACAGCAGTCATTACCAAAGTCTCATAGGACGCTAAATACGGCATTAGGGTTGAATGCGGGAATGGGGCACGACTGGAGTTTCAGCGGGAACACAATGGAAGGCTACGCTCCATGATTTATTGGTCTAATATGATATACATGTAATAGGGTTCAATAATGTAGTAGGATGTGATGTTTGGTGAGGTAATGTGCCATATATACGAGGTCTATATATAAACAAAAAGATACAACATTTGTTTTGGGCGTTTGAGAATGACAGGTATACATGTATATATCGTATGTTGACGTATTAGAGTATTGGACCTGTTATCCAGACACAAAAGACTAGACCAAGATAGTTCCCATTGTAATATATTGCTGTAACTATAAAAGGACCGATCTAATGTACGGGTATGACAAAGGTAAAAATAAAAATATTTTCACTTCATTTTCCAGCCATTATTTACTTAATTACTTAATATTTATTTATTTACTTCAATTTCCGGCCATTAATGCGCGTTTTTGCTGTCTGTGTGCGTTGTTAACGTCATCACCAATTAAGTGCTTAATGGAGTGACATCGATGAAATTACCAGTATACAGCAAAAGTAATCAATGAGAACTGATAGACCAACAACGCTTGCAGGTGCTTTGACAATAATGGGGTAGGATATTATGCAAATGTTATTATTCACGAATTTCTCGTGGGACCATGCGCGATTTCCTTGGTGCAACCAAGTACACCACAACAAATGCTCTGTAGGGTGATCGGCTATGCCAAAGAGCAGGCATGGATAATTCAAGTACAGTTGTGGAACAGACTAGTTAAATACCAGGTTGACGAGGCGTATGTTTAACTGGGAAAGCAATCTGTGTCATTAAAACTGACTGTGTGATGAAATCTTCTCGGAATGTGGGATTGAAAACGCCTTTGCCTATAGAGCTGCAGTTGATATCAAACATATCGTGGATCTAATATTAATGGTAGCACGGACGCATGCGACCTAATTAGCGAAAAGAAGAATATGTATGTCTCGTGGACATAAATAACGTTTGGTCCAATTTGGAGCAGGTACACTCTGAGGTAGGTCTATGGGCTGGCATTCCTGCAGATCAGAGAGTTTGCCACATATTTATGCTGACGTTTTCTGGTAACTTCTCGTTTTCAAGTTACTTGTAACCCCGGTGAGTTTGGATAGCATGATATGTCATTGCTTGTATGTATGCACCAAAGGGAAAATATGACTATAATAACTTATTTAGTTTACCTTAGAAAATATATTTTGGAGCAACGCCACCAGACCGCTTGTGTGTTCACGACAGCGTCCCAGAAACACTGTCGGAAACACTGTGTTCAAGTTTTGCTACATCGGCATACGAAAAAGTCTTGTCTGTGTGAGCTGTCATAATGGAGGACACGTTGGCTAGGAAATATCCCACAATGCCACGCTGATAGCAACTGGAGTCTTCGCCTCCTCCGAGTAACAGGCGAGCAAAGGTGAAGCATTGACGACGAATGAAGCCGTCGTTTGGAACAACGGAACATGTGTGACAATTCCCCTGGCAGGATTATCAGCCCGCAGACCTTTTTTTTTTTTTGGCATTAAGATTTCGTGGAACATTTTATGTTACCTCGTAGGTTCTATAACAGAGATAAAAGGATTTTTTTTCTGAGACTTCTGATGAGAGAACTGACAGTGATGACAGGTGCCAGGGAACCTTTGCCTTCTCCTTTACCGACCGCTCTAACAGTGACGTCAGCTAAGGTTAATCCTGCTACGCTTTTTGGACAGAAACGTCTGGCATTGTTGATACGATACACCGAAGAGTACGTGCTCTGTAAACCAAGGGAGCACCATCTAGATGTCTTTGTAAAGCCGTTTTTGGTTAATTCTAGATCATAAGTAAACAAAGGTTTACAGTAGTGTCAAATGTGAGGCGTACATTCAGTGGAACGGAGTAGCGTGGCGACCGTATCATCTGGCCCCCATTCAAGAGGTTTTCCGGGGAATTTGGTAACTATAATTATTCGACTCCACATGAGAATTGCCCCTATTTTTGTAGTGTTTACCAATTTCAAAGTCCAGCATTACTCATTGCATTTTACTTATCTAGAGCTGATTTCCATTTGTATAAACATTTACCAAACCTTGTCCCTGATTCGTATCCAAAATCTTCTTCAAATGCAAAGAGTTCTCTTCCAATATCTCTTCCATTGTTTAACGTTTAGAGTTTAGCGCTGGTTGTATTGGTGGGAGGACTGTAGATTTTCAGTGTATAAAATTAAAGTGACCATCTCTGGGGATATCCCGTAGATATTTCGAGTACCTTCTATTGTTTACTGGTAATTTCTGGACGCTTATTAGTCATCCTTCTAGATGTTTCTCCTGAAAAAAAAAACAGTACACAAACGCAAGTCGATGGGTTGCTGGTGGTGCTGGTTTGACGTGCTTATGGTCTGGATTTCCAATGATGGTGGTGGTTTGACGTGCTGGTGGTGTGGATTTTCCAACACGAACGCAAGTCGGTGGGTTGCTGGTGGTAGTGGTTTGACGAGCTGGTAGTGTGGATTTTCCAATACAAACGCATGCATCCAGGTTGAAGTGGGTACATGTATCCGTTGCCCCATCATAGATTCTCATCGATAGGTAATTCATCGCCTGTCGTGTCTGCGTGAGCGTGTGGTGATGGTTCAGGGGAAACCACCGCCGTTCTTCGACGAAGAGAAGAATTCCCTGAGCCTCAGAAGTACATCTTCACACTGGAATCTGAAACTCAGGGACTAGAAACTGTTTCGCAAGCATACCATGGGATAACCACGCGTTTGTCATATAGGACATTAGGATACACTTTCGCTACAGAAATCAACGCTATTGTCTTGACGAACATCTCTACGGTGCATCAGTTGGGTGTCTTCCAAAGCAAAATAACAACAGTAACAAAAAACGTATAAAAATCCTTTCAACAGATATAAATTCCTAACACACAATCAGAAGTAATTAGTTTAGGAAAAAGAACGTAATTCAGTGACATGTCCAATATATGAGAACTTCCGTATCTGAATACAAACGCTTGACTACAGTTCTTGAGACAACAAGGCTAGTGTATTTTTCTAATGTTACTAAACAGTTTGAAACATGTATTAAGGTTTGTTTATTAGAGACACTGCCGCAAGAATTGTCTACGAAACAGCGGATTTAGTATCCTGTAAATATCAAGGCTTTTATAATTTACTTTTGTGTCGTGTTGCTATTGCTGTCATTTGACTTTACAACATGGCCTAAATGGGTTGATTCAACTGAAATAATATTTCATTTGAAAAGATAAAACCGATACATGTCTCTTGAATATATCTCTACTTACTAGATGTAATTAATCAGCCACTAGGACTGACGCAACCTTGCCTTTGTCAAAAACACACGCACGCCCCCTTTACTTTAACTATTAGCCTCCTCAAACGAGTTACGAAGCAGAAAATATTTAATACAATGCCCCTTTTAACGACAGTTTAACGGAGTTAAACCATGCGTGTTAAAGTAATAGAACAACGAGCACGAGACCAGTCAATTAGCATAATACATGTATATCAAGACTGAGAATGATGGTCCCTTAGCGGGTATCTCGTCCTTGTGTAGAAGCAGATCGTCCTTGATGCTCGGATCTCTTCATCCATTTTTAAGTAGGTATTCCCGCCGCTGAGCCCACCTTTTCCTGATATCCGTCTGATTCCATACAACGTCATTTCCTCCCCGACTTTGCTTGTGTTATCTTGCCCTAACTTACATACCTGACGGCTTGAGTGGGAGACTATATTACCTGAAGCAAACAACACGGCAATACACAAGACTCAACGAGTTTATAATGCTTAACGCAAATGGAAATCGTAGGCCTACATAACAGCGATACCGAGTGTCTTTGGTTTTAGTAGGTTAGCCTGAGTGGACATTAGGCCGCGTGGTATGAAATTCTCCAATACCTTTTTGGGACTTTTTGAGTTCATTTTGAAACTATACAATTTTCGCGATTTGCATAGAGACAGTTTTACATGGTACATGTATTTGTGAGGTAATCCAAGCCTGTTCTCTTTCTGGCGTTACATATGATATTGGGTACATCTTGTGGGAAGAGGAAATATTCTCACATATGGTGGTCTACTTTGATACCCAGTAGTTGGATGAAGCTAAAGTTTTCCATTACATTTTGTATATGAAAACATGTGGGGATGCACATATACACTTGTTTCAATCTTTTCTCCTAGTTTTGTGGCATTGGGATAGATCTCAATGTATGGACTGGACCTTTACTGTTAATATCCACGGCTAGTGGGTAAGGGGGATTATGGATGGGGACTGAAATAAGGACCCCCACGTCTGTGCACCGCGACAGGGTTACCACACATTATTGGAAACACACCAGCGATGTGCTAGGATAATGTGTGTTTAGTAGTAATGGATAAGTGATCTATATGACCTCCTACTTAGCAATAACACAAAAAGCAGTATGAACCCCACACTTAAAGGTAGACCCGTGACGACAATTTATTCAATAAGTCTCTATATTTCAAAATCTCGAGCCAAATACTATTATTCAAACATTGCTCTCAAATATACTTGTTTAAAATGTTGCCTTATATCTTTTATGTGTGTTTTCTGTGTCAACGTTTTGACACACACAACAAAAACACCATTTGGCACATGTATTATTATATACCTAAATACTTTCCACATATGGTAGGCCCCGTGCTTAGTGGTCACAAAATGCATGACTAAATATTTACTCAACAACCGAAACTGACAGATTTACGGGGTTACCAAGGTTTTTGTCTCGTTGCTCTGACTAAACACGTAATTAAGCAAGTAAACAATCAGACAGTTTTCGAAGGAGGTATGTTAAACATGACCCTGTCAATGGGGTTAGTGTGTAATACAGGGCTTAAACTACACAATATGTGTCTAAAACTGTAGCAGTAGATACATGTATGTAAAAATAGTGGTTAAAAATAACAGGCTTATTGAACTGATTCAATATTTAACTGTGATATAACCCAATCGCCTACGGGTAATTAGATCATGTACAAAACAGTTACTCAACTCGTTCAAAATAAACCTTAATTCTGTGTCGATGATATCAGAGTAACATTCGTGTGATTCTTACTCGGCCCATATTTCAATTGGATGTTGTAGCTGTACAAATAGATGTCATCCTTATCACAGGGCACAAAACCTCATTCACATCTCACCAATATATATAGTTCGTACAGTTTTGGTGAATCCATATTCCATTTGCATTCCAGCCATTCAATTCTGTCGCCAGTGACAGGGAATAAATTCTAACGCGAATCCCAGTCAAACCACTTAGAATTGAATTTGCATTCCATTAGCCTTCAATTTCAAGCTGGGTCTTCTAAATGTCTTACGCAGTGGGCATTTTAGAATATCTACTGCATATCTACACGGAGCAAAATGGTTGCTTTGATCTATTTTAAATATTAATGAGGCTTTAATGTGACATTTAAGCAACTTAAGGAACTAATTTCTCATCGCCGTAACTTACAACTCTCTCTCTCTCTCTCTCTCTCTCTCTCTCTCTCTCTCTCTCTCTCTCTCTCTCTCTCTCTCTCTCTCTCTCTCTCTCTCTCTCTCTCACACAGACAAAAAAAAATATTGTAAAACACAAAAAAA
>JAAUYG010029412.1_pt1 | contig 13517 bp, 11 predicted proteins | sample 7278091 | NCBI WGS metagenome assembly JAAUYG01 (sample SAMN14350201, study PRJNA611818) | marine sediment metagenome | isolation source: surface marine sediment (0.6m) | place: French Polynesia: Moorea | collected 2018-08
ACCTCACTTGACGCAAAAGGATGTCTTGCCCAGTGTTGAGATTTCTATTTTGAATTCTCTTTGTGCGACACAATTGTCTATTGGACGACCACAGAAAACTGTCAACTTGCAACCAGTCTTCGTCACCACGAACATGGATAAGGCATGGGCGCTTCTCAGCGTCGAGGCTGCGCTGCCATCTATACTTCAGAAAATTTGGGTTGGGAGTTCATCAAGTTTTGCCTGGTCAACAGGCATGTTTTCCTTTCTCTCTCGCATGCATGTTTGGACACCACAAAGGCAGCACTACTTTAACTGTCGAATGTTTTCCTGTGACCTTGCACAGCAAGTCACTCTGCAGTTTCGTGGATGTGTACAGTGGCAATTGGCTTCCACAAGACTGCAACAAAACCCGCGTTGAGACCAAAATACGGTCACTGAACAAAGAATGAACTCAATTTCGGATAAACAGCGGCAAATAGCTAAGTGATTTCTGTTGATGTGTTTGTCCAAGTATATTTTTCATGATGCAGATACATTTTCAACAGTGGTAACAATGTGGCAAATGACTCGGATAATACTGATTTTACTTCATATAAAATTCATAGACACCGCGTAACACCTTTGTTACAACCTCATTTCAACAGTTATCTTTGTTCCGACAAGACGTTTACGCAATTGACACCATTTGCACAGCCTAAAGGACGTTGAAATTTGACATTCAATTTTTCTGAGAGCAACACTGTCTGCAGTGGCACCTCCACAACCTTCCTATTGCGCGCACACCACAAATTACATCCTCAATACGCTCCCAGCACGCCATTGCCATCATCCTCACGAAAAGAAACACACGATTTCAACCCATTTGTTGTCTCAAAGTTGCCACAAATCATTCAAGTAAACAGTATTTTACGCAATCTTTCGAGTCACAGCACTGCTTTAATATTCACGCACCGGCACATTGCAACTTCCATTCTCGGAAACCTATTCAAAATCCGCTCAAACCATTGTACAAATTACTCATGTAAACATTTGCAGAAACTGAATTGCAACAATACTCAATTCGAAGTCTTCATAGAAAAGGGAATACAATGACCGAATAATTTCCAGTTCAAAAAAATAACACATACAATTGTAACGAGTCAACCATTATTATTGTACCATCACATCTGAATTCATCACACTTCGTTCAACAGGAGTCGAAGCAAAATTCCACCCACACTAGGGGCCCAACAGACAACTGTATGACCGGCTAGTCTCTCAAAAAGCATGCACGCAAACTCATTTCTTGGTGACTAGAGCGAGAAGTTCCTGGTGTGAAATACAACCCAATCTTCAAGGAATAGCTGTGTCCGTCACGAACAAGTCACCGATGCACGCCAAAGAAACGCTTCCAGAAGGATCAACCACGACAATAGAATCTTGAATGTCCACACGTGAAAACTGACTTCACGAGGTTCAAAATTGTCAGAAAAATTCATCTGTCGCGCACTTTCAACATCAGACAAAGGAGGAAGGTTTGGGAACACCACTTATGACAAACTTCCAATGCCAGCCAGCCTGAAACAATTTCCACACTTGGTGTGTCCGCTCCCCACACAATCTTGCCTCTGCCCGCCGTTGTTGCTGTCCCCCACTGACCCAACCAGGGACGCTTGTGTCGGGTTCATCCTCAAATTTCGTGTATTCCACAAACAACGGTTAATTCCTCAAATCTGGGCGGACGCCACATGTGGGTTGTCCAACGACAACTCGACCACTGCGTCTCCAAATCTGACTGCAAAGTCACTTGCACACAAAACTCAGCTAAATCAGCACGAAATAGGAACCTGGAAAGAATCTGCAAGGTTTACGTGAAAGTGTCCCTGAATTCGGCCAGCAGTGAGCTTGTTTGTCCCAATTTGTCAGTGGTCAATTCTCTTCTGGTGGCTCCAAACAATTTTGGCCGATTTTTCCATGAATAACTTTAATGGGATGTCAATTGTTCTATCATCAGCAGTCGACGGAAAGTCATCTGATAGGTTATTCCACGCGTCTGAAAGTTTTTTTTTCCTTTTTCTTTTGCGAACTGGCGATATCAAAATTTTACTCGACCGACATTCATGCCAGGTCAAATGGTTCCTCTGTTGTTTTGACCGTTTTACTGCTTGTCGTGGCAGCAAAGCCAAGCGGTATGTCAGCAACATTAAACGGGGGTGGGGTTTCTTTGACATCACTTTGTTCTGCACCGGGGGAAGTTTCGCTGTTTCCGTCTTGCTGCTGTAACTTCAATGACTCTGACTTGACGAAATCGATTTGGGCGTACTGCAACGGAACTTCTTGACCGCACACAGCCGCAGTGTTGCCACCCGCAATCGCGCCTAATGCTGAACCAACGGGGCCGGCTCCACTCCCCGAAGAGTGACGGTTCTTCCCCACGGGGGATCTGCCCCCTTGTGGATAGGAACCAGCACCCGCATCGAGTCCAAGGACCAAAGGCATGTCCTCACTACTCGCGCTCAAATCTAACGAGGCGTAGTGCAATTCTGGTTCGGCACTTCCAACAGAGGTTTGCGACGTCTGCCTCGCTGTTTTCCGCTCGAATGACATGTTTTCGTACGCTCCGCCAGGCTCTGCGGACAAGGGCGCATCGCTTCCACTGCTCGATGTGGAACGGCTAGTCCTGCCACCGGGTCTACAGCGTCCATCAGCAGAAATCTCGCTAATCAGCTCTGAAGACGTCTGTAAAATCTTTGGACTAGTGACGCGCAGCTTGGATTGGGGTGACGTCTTTGTGGCGCTGCCAAGCGTAACGTCCATAGCAGTTAAACTTCCCGTGCTTCGAATTGTTCGCATTTGCGTGGAACTGGGTGCACTCGCGTCTGCACTTAGTTGCCGAGAAGGACTCTTGCGAAATGCGCCTTCTCTAGCAGAGGCTATCTGTAAGGATGCAGCGTCCGGCTTTACCGTTCTGATGCTGAGGGGCGGGGTCTTCGTGAACTGTGCCGGTGGGTTGGGTGATGGCGAGTCGCTAGATCGTCTGTTCGCTTTTGGCGAGTCGGGTGCAACAAGAGCGGATGGCTCGTCCGCTGTGCTTGCCTTGGGAGACCCACCTCCCTTGCGCTGACCAGCTTTGGGTGACTTTCTGCCCTGGGCCAAATTGTGCAGGAAAGATGCAAGAGGGGATGAACTGAGCTTCCTGGAAGAACTGCTCCCTGCCGAGGACTGATCCACTTTGCTCTGCACTTTCTGCCTGGAACCTGACGCACTAGACCTGGAGGGTGAATTAGACTCTCTCATCCTTTTACTGCTGCTTGGTCCAGAATTACTGCCACTCCCGCTGAGATCCAGGTTAAGGTAATTTGATTCTTCGCTGGATGTGACTGCAACAACAGGGGTTAACTGACTCGATTGGTCTGGATGGGAACTCACCCCAGCCATAGCTGTTGCGTGTCTTGGGGAATGAGCTTCGCCACTCTCGGATTCTGCGACGTCAGATTTAATCGATGATATCAAATCAGCCGTGGAAACTACAGGACATGGATCTGGAAAGTCCGACTGGAAGGGTCTTTCCGTCCCGCCAGAGGACAACTTCGGAGTGCTTGAATTGGAGTCCGTTGGAGACATCATAGCGTAGTGTTCTCCGCCATAATCCACCTCTTCGTATTCATGTTGAACAACGAAAGGCCTTGAACACGAGTCCGCCGTGTTACTGGGCACACCCTGGAGCTGCGAGGGCGCCGGATGTGTCCTTGCACCGAGCTCGCTGGCATTGGCACTCTTCACAGTGGCAACAGCTGTTGAAGTGGCTGCTGTGGGTCCTCCTTCAACACTCGTCTCTTTCCTTTGCTTCTCAAAATTAATGTCTATGTATTCCCCTGGGGTACCGGGACGCCCTTTGGCGTTTTTGGCGCCAGCCGCTGCCGTCTGCTCAGAGCTGAGTGATTCAGAAGAGGATTTGCAACCATCTCCAGTTGAAGAAATCTTCAAGTGAAATTTTGCATTGAACTTTGTACCTGAAACAGACAAATACATCGTGCATAAAATGGTGAGCAGAGCCAATGGTGTTCAAATTTAGACCCAAAAAGGCTGAAGCCCTCAAAGAACATGAACAACGGATTAGCCCACACACAATTGGCTTCACCTGTCAGAACTGGGCTTAACTTCTGCCACGTGAAACTGTATCGTTTTTCAGTTTAACTGACACTATGACACCACCTCCGCACCACAACCGCCAGATGTTTGGACAGAAAACCGAAATCAAACGGACCTAGTTGTTTGAGTCTCGACTTAGATGAGGTGCTGGAGGCGGATGGTTTATGTTCAGCAGCTCCTGCGCCTGACGTCACGGATCCCTTCTCCAGACGCTCGAGCGTCATTCTGCGTCTCTCCTCTACACTCGGCGAAGAGCCTGACGATTGCCTAAAATGTGTCAAGATTCGGCAACTGAAGCTTGCAGAGAATTTCAGTTCCCCCCCCCCCCCATGAAACCGAGAGGCTGAAGAAGCCACACTTGGGATCACGTGGTGGAATGCTCCAATCATTGATTTCGAGCCCATCTGTACTCGGTGCTCTTCCGTGCCGTGCACTGCAGCTGAGTGGGAGAGGACGTGCGACGTCGAGGGGAACTCCTGCACTGACATTAGGACACATTTGCTATGTGATGCTCTCGCTGGCGAACAGAACAGCCCTGGCACCTCAAATCCTGCGTACACGTGTAGACTAGTACTAACCTGCGCGAGGTGCTGATTGTACTTGAAGTCTTTTCGCCGCCGAAGTCAAGTGTCATGTAGTTTTCATCATTCTTTCCGCTGGACACTTGCAGAGTCGTCGAGCCACGCTTAACTTCTGCTGAACCGTGGCGCCCTGAGTGCAAAATTCCGCCTGCCGACAAACAACACATCCACATTTAATTCAAAATTCTTCCTCACGTTCTATGAAGCACTTCCAACAGGTCCAAAAAAAATCTGAATTTCCGTTGCGAAACTTTTTTTTTGCCTGCTGTACGTTTGCACGGAAACGAGAAGAAACTCTGGCTTGTATCTGGCTATATCACCTGTGTGAGAGGGCGAGGACGACAGCTTGTTGGCTCCACCCTGCATGTCCATGTACTCCGTACTGGTGTGAGACTGGAGAGATTCCTGTGAGGTCCGCCCGCTAGTTCGTTTCAGTGACTCCTGAGATGAATTTCTCGAGTGTTGTTTTTGTAAATCCTGCAGGTAAAATCAGTTTGTTACACTCACTCCGCTTTCTGGCACAATTGCCACAGCTGAATGCAGCAAACATCACCTCTCCACTATTCTCGGCCAAAACTTAGTCATCTGTCACAAAATTCACCCACACAGATTTTTACCTGCAGCAAATTCTTGGGTTTTCTGTATCTCTTGTACTGGTTGCCGTAGCTGGACGCGCGGGGTCGCATTTCCATCCCAGCTGCACCAAAACTGGAATTTCTCGGTCGGAAGTCGTTGCCGATGGTGGCTGTTCGCTGGCGATGCGGTTCCCCACTGTGCTGATGCCGCCCTGAACTCGAAGTTCTGTGACCTGCTTCGGACCGGCCGAAACTCTCTGCTCTGGGTCTGAACAAAGACAATTTCATCAGTTGGAAATTTTCCTTGGCAACAACTCAAGGCGTGACTTCGCCAAACGCACTCGTTTATTTGCGAGAACCCAGACATTTCCAAACGTGGGCAAAAGCGTACCGTGAGAACAGAAATGAGAATCACCGGTGTAGCCAGAGAAACTCCACGAAAAGGAATGAACACTTGAACATGAACTACCTGAATTCTGACTGATTGAAACTGGATTTGCGAGGACGCATCATGTCCATACGGCCTCCACTTGACGTGCGCGGTCGCATCATGTCGACCCGTCCTCCACTTGAAGCACGGGGTCTAATCATGTCCAACGGACCTCCACTAGACGCTCGCGCCCTGAACAATAACAACACAAATAAGTGATGGAAACAAGGGCGCATAAGAACACAGTCGATCAATGGATCTTGGGTAACATGATCAGTCACCGGCTTTTTTCTGGTTGTGCAATCGACAAGCAGGTGCTCCCACTTTCGTGGACATTGACATTGCAAGTGTTTTTTGTATGCAGACATGAAGGAACTGCAAAACAGCGGTCAGTGTTAGTCTCAAGATTGCACGAGGTCACTCTGCTCCAGGGCACTGACCAACACTGGGTGAACATCTCAACCCACAAGATGAAAACAAAACGCCGCAAATCAACTAAACAAGATTGTAAACCTCAGAAAGCAATCTGACCTGATGTCGCTTATTCCACCACTTTCTGTTCTGAACATGTACCGATGATCGGGCGGAAAGAAGTCCAGTTCCATGAACATTCGACTGTGGTCCGCGGGGTGGAGACTGGGGACGCCTGCAACTTCCTCATCGTCCAGATGTGGAGCGCTTGAACTTTTGTTTCCATTCTTCCCTCCTGTTAAATAGCAATTTGGATTGCATCTTCAGGAGCAAGTTCTTGAAGTTCTTCTGCCGAAAAAAAATCCAACAAATGCGCGGAAAGAAATTTGAAGACATTGCAAACGGAACAAAAATGCACTGCACCTTTCGAAAGGTTTTTTCATGACACACTGTCCTCGCTGCAACATTTTTTGTCCAAAAAGAGTAAAACTTCTCTGATTTTCAAAAACCCCACAAAGGTGGTGCATTTCAAAAGTTGTAGAACCTTACCCGTCATGTCAATGTACGTATGGCCAGTGGTCTTCGGTCTGACGGGGTTGCTGCCCACGGAGTAAGCACGCTTGGGGAATCCGTCTGTCGCGTCGTCAAAGATGTAGCTCTGTCCGCGCTCAGGTCGAAGCTGTGTCAGGCTCCCGCTGGTCGTGCTACTACCCGGCGACATGTCCAAATACCCGCCGTCATCTGTTCACAAACAGTGGAATTTCACCCCTGCAATTTCTGTTTCTTGTCAAGGTTTTTTGCCAATCTACGTTTCAGCCACGTGCTACTCTGCTTGTCTTTCCAAGATTGGAAGTCACTTACTCATTCTGACTTGTTCCTCGACTGTGGGCAGACCATGCCCAATTGGAGCCATGTCCAGATAGCCGCTGCGGTCGTCTCCCACCCCGCTGCTGGACACAGACACGGCCGGAGAGGTGGACGCGGAATCCAAGTACGACACGTCGCCTCCACGCAAATAACCACTCCCGTCTATAACACAAAGCATCATTGCTGGCAACTGAACAAAGGAACAACGAAAAGGTCCACTTCTTGAACAAAGTGCAGCAAAGCAGGTGACAAATCTTCACAATGGCGCCAGAAATAACGAGACAGGTCACATGTACGACCCTTGTCGAACAGCACAAAGGTTTAACTCGCTGGTGAAAAGAATTAATCTGCTGCTCGTGTGCTACCATGGGGTGTTCCGGGAGACATGTCAATGTACGCTTCATCCGTGGTCTTGGTAATTGGTGTGACTTGAGATGAAGCCCGTGCCGAGCCGCCTGTGGGCGCCATATCCATGTACTCACTACCTTCCACATATTCTGTCACCACGTCTTCAGGGAAACCCCTCACATCTGAAAGCAAAACACCAAGGAAAATGAAATTCTGTTGAAAACAAGTACGCTTAGTCAGCGCAAAGACCGCGCGGCCACACAACAGTTCATGCCAATGCGCGGCTGTCAAGGGACCAGCCCATGTCCACACAGGGAGGGAGGACCTTCCACAAGGACAGCGACGACACGTACATGACCACATGAGGAAACTCTGCTCACGCAGCCAACAAGTATACGCTGACTCAGCGTAAAGGCCGAGCACCCCCTCCATCACGTGACAATGGAATGCCAGACCCCCCCTGGCTGGATGGCTGAACCCCCCTCTGGGCTGACCCCGGTCCTCGCGCTGGCTGGGCCCCCCCAGAGGGTCCTTCCTACCCACCAATGACGACGATACACACAGGACTCCATAAGGCCGTGACGGCTTCGCCGCGCTGGGCCTAAAAATCTGGATTTGGGCCATTTTTACGTTCTTCGTTGATGCCAGCACATCCAATTCGTAGGTCTCCATTTCAAAGAATTCCACTCACCCTTTTTAGAAACTATTGCTGGCTCCATGTCTAAGTAGGCCTGATCCCCCGGCCCTTCAGGCGTGGTAGAACGAGTGGAACTTGCTCCGCTAAGAAAAGAAATCAAGAGTTTCTGTATCAGTGTATCATGCTGTCTAAATTGTGAGCATTTGTCAGACATTTGTTGTCCGAGTACACTATGGTTGTTTTGTTTTTCATGGTTGTTTTGTTTTTCTTCAACAACACTTCTGGTGCATCATTAGTGCCTGTGCCACCCCTTATTCCAACTTACCAAACCCCAACTGCACCAGAACAAGAACTCTTTGCTTCCACCCAAGCTCGTGGTGCTAAGACAACGCAGTTAACGCGTTAATACCTGGTGAGATGATCTTGCTCGTCTGCGGATAGACTGCTGGGGGTCCCGCGCGAGTCCATACTGTCTGCACGACCTCGCGTCTCGTGCTGAAGGGTTGCGCTACAGAACAGAACGCAACCATTGAAACGTAACACTGGAACAATTTCAGAAGCAAACTGGCATAACGCCATGGATTTCCCATAGAAAGTTGATGGAAATGGACAGCGCAAACAGTTTTACGCACCTGGTCGCAAGTGGTGAATGCCCGTGACTTAAACCCGGGATCCTGGACTTTCCAGGTCGTAAGCGAGGACTGTTGAAAGGAAAACAAAGCATTCAGTCTCTGCCATGAGATACCAGGATCAACATTCTTCTTCCACATGAGTAAGCATCTGGTAACGCACCAGAGAAATACATCGCAGACTTAAATGGGCACGGTAACTTGTTTCATCTGAAGTTCGGGAAGCAAGAAGCATCAGCAACCAAACCACAACCCACGAACTCCCATCAGTCGGACGACTATCAAGAAGAAAAATGACTTGCCTGCCTTCACTGATGGTCTTGGAGCGTATCAATGTGACCACGGGCGGGTCAAAGACTGCGGGACTAGGTCCCCTTGGCACACTGACAGGTTTACTGCCCGGTCGATCTGACACAGAACTGCGAGATCTGGGCCGAAAACCAGGGTCGTTGGCACTGTTCTTCTTCCGTGAGCTGAAAATTGGAGACAAATTTTTGTCACTTGAAATGCCCCCAACTGAAGAGAAGAGGTTAACTTTCATCATCAAAACAAGATCGCTTGGTCAGCGCAGAGGCCGGGCAGTCTGTGGGAGGGGGGCACAATCAACACAAGAATGACAACAACGACAAGGACGATGACTACTGGCCAACTTTCAACCTGGAAAAATGCAAAGAAGTCAAAAAATTTTCCAGGAATGTCACCAAAAATATGAGAAGAGGAACTTGACACTGCGCAACAGACCGCCGTTTTTCTAGCACGACACCAAACAGAGACTGGTTTGATGCCCTACCTGAGGACAACTTCGTGAATATTCTGCGCAATGACGCTGTCCTCCACCAGCATCCACAATTCGCCCTCACCAGTGGAAGCGTGACGGCCAACCTCGATGATGAAATAGCAGTCAGAACTGCTAAATCGACGAATACATTCAAGCTGCAACAAAAGGCAACACAATCAGCCTTTGTTTCCAGTAAAACATAAACAGAAAACATTCCACTCTGAGGCATTGAACTCAGAACAGAACAAAAAGCTCTCAACAGATTGCAAGAGGCAAAGACGCACACGATTACTTAGCCTTGAAACCCTTTAATGTTTCACGCGACAGAAATTTTTTTCCAAGTGATTACTAAGCGCGGCATCTCAAATCCCGCCATTGTTTTCCCCTCCGTCAAGGTTTGTTCCAGACAATCTTACCTCAAATATGATTTCTGGTTCTATGTAGTTTAGTCTGATAAGTGAAAGAGTTTTGTTGGTCAAGCACAACCTATACTGTCCAGACATCAATGTTTTGTCATTGCACAAGCCCTTCTTCTTCAACGTCACTTGCCAGATGTGTTCTGTCAACAGAAAACGTCAACTGAAACGTCAACAGACTTTCCAGTTTACACCCAACGCGTTTGTTTCATTTCTTTCATTGGCTTATTGGTCCTTTCTGGTAAAACCCCAAGACATTTTCTAAACCATCAATCAAACTGAGAATAGTTACCAAAGAGCGCATGAGTCTGTCCGTCCCGAAACGCTTCGTTCTGCAGATCAATCATGGCTGCCAACCACTCGTTCTGCTCCACCTGAAATTTACCAATAACAGCGTGCATTTCAATTACTGGCGTGGCGTTTTTCCCCAGGCAACATGCTCCACTGGTACCCCCGCGGGGGGGGGGGGTTCGAGGTGTCTCATCTACACCTGAGATGACACACGGGGTGTGTGATACTTTTCTGATGGGGCACCCACCCCCTTCCGTTTCAATTGTGGTCTTAAAATGTTTGCAACTCCTTTTCTTGTTTGAGAAGGGATGCCGTTACCGGTATCACCCAGAAAGGCACACTTCTTTCTGTGAGTGCGCAGCACGTGGGTGATAGCAGTACTCCCGCGTGCACCACAGGGGGGTGACACAAGTCAGAGAGGGGGGGGGGTAACATCCATTCCATGGAGGGGGTGACAATTCAAAGGGGGGTGACACATCAGTAAGTGGGGGTGACATTTTCCCAGGGTGGTAACAACATGACTTGTGACTTGACTTCCGATGGGGCGTGACAAGCAGGGTGAGGGGGGGGGAAGGTTTCGAGCAACCAATGGTCTTATCAGGTCTGAACCACGGTCTGCTCCAATAATACTTTGCGCCTTTTTCAAAGGCAGTGAAGAAATGATTTTTCGAACAGCGCCTGAGCTAGTTTAGGTGGAGAACGGCAGCAAAATGAGAGCAGTCATCTTGCTCAGGATCGAGACAAATTGATATTTTCAAAATAAATTGTTTTTGGGCGAGACACAAACGGAAAAAGAAGCCGAACTTGATTATTTTGATTTATCACAAACATTCTTCGCTCGGTCTGTTGCTGTGAAATTCCAACCAAGTTCTGGGATCATTGAATCCAACCACACAAAAGAACCCTTGCAAAAAGGGGACTCAACATTCACATCTCGAGGAGGGGGAAAGAGGTGCTCAAGCGTTTTCCAACGTACGTATCTGGAACAGGGACCATGGGACTTTTGACAAAAATAGAATTGTGCACAACTACCACAAGTTTGTTTGCTCTTCTATTTCTGTCTTTCTTTGAATACAGACTGGACTTTGGACAAACGAACAGCGATAATGAAACTTGTATCGCAGGAATGACAGGAACAGGAGACAAAGAGAGTTCTGCTTCTGCCCAGGGGAGGCTGACGTATGCGATGCACCCCTCTTTTTGTCGGCCCCAAGAGTCATTTCTCTTGACGCTACAAAAATGCCAATCACCTTTGTTGGGACAGCAGGCAGAAATTTTGCAGAAAAATTCACGTATCTCCCGAAAGGCTTGTTTTTTTTTCCTTCAACATTCCAGAACATTCTCCCCTGACACAATTTTCCCAGAAATAGGTGTCGCCTTTCTGTCTGAAAGGTGACATTCTCTAAACGTTTCTCATACATCACGTCACGTCACACAAAGCTGACCGAGAACGTCTGAATGTCGAAAGGGGAAAATAAACCACAGAAGTAACATCAAAAGTTGAAACTTGAAGATCTGCCTGAACAGAAATGACTCACCTCTGCGTCACAAATGATGTGGAAACAGTCCTCCTTGGCGTAAAGAGTGATGCCGTATTTGTGTTTTGAGTCGCTCTTCTTGCTAATGTTCAGGCAAGTCTTGAGGACAATGGACCGCTTGGGTGGAGCTCCACTGGAACATTTCTTCTCTGTGTCATAATACTCGAGTCGAGCAGGCCCCATCACGCTTTCTTCGCGCAGAACGAAGTACTTCTTCTTCACCTTTTTCAGACCCTGAAAACAGGAAGAAAGCACGTTGTTGTGACATTGAAATTCCTGTTTTCAAACAAAACTATCCACCCTGTGAGGTATTTTTACAAGAAAACAAAGAAACGCATTTCAAGGAATCAACAGAAACATATTGGGGTAAATAAGTCATTTACAACTTCCAGATCCAGCAATACATTGTTCTCTTTTCTTTGTGACACCGAAGAATTCAGCTCTCTGTTGTTTGTCAATGGACGGAAAAAAAACATCACACAACTGCCGATATAAACAACAGAAAAGGAGGAGCCTACGATCTCGGATACGCACGGTTGAAACTGGTGGCAACAACAAACAAGCCCCCCTGCGTTTCTGGTCAGGATCTTGTTTGGTTGCTTTGCGTACCTCGAGTGACTTCCTCCCATTTTGAAAGCTATTGTAAGTTCCATTGTCATCAGAAGACAGATCCTGGGGCCTGGACTGACTGCCAATGTCCACAATCAAGAGACAAGTGACCCTCGCATCCCCATCCCCGACAAGATTTCACCCGGTTGGTGTGCACAAACGCTTATCAGCGTACCAACTCGTGCCTACCAACAACAAGTACGCCTAGTCAGCGTAAAGGCCGAGCGCCCCAACCATCCATCACGTTCTCAAGCCAGGAAGGGGGGGGGTGGTCCTCCATGACATCCATCTTTCTCCACTTAACAGCAAGTAACTGTTCTGACAAATATTCCATACAAGTCCTGATATGCTATACTCTATTCTGTCACACCTACAGGCATTTCAAGCGCTGAAAACACATGAAATTCTGTGAAATTTAGAAAATTTGAAAATTTCCCAGTTGGGGGGGGGTGGTGGTGGTGAGGGGGGGGGGTCCTCCACGACGACACGTGCGTGACTCCATTAGGCCGATTCGACTTACAGTCGCGCTCGGTCTAAAAATGTGCCATGGAGGGGGCGGTCCAGCCCATGGATGGGAGTCTGGCCCATGTGGTGGGGTGAGGGGTCTGCCCCAGGTGGGAGGCCAGCCCAGGAGTCTGATGTGGGAGGGTGTCTGGTTCAGCAGGTGTAGGGTGGGTGTACTCACCCGTGAGTACAAGATGTGTGTGGGGGAGGGGTGCCATTCCGACTGAGTGCGGGAGGTCTGCAGACACACACATGTGCACGTGGACTGGATCTGTCCTGATCTTTTTTTGCGTGAATACATGTGGGGGATTCCCTTGGGTGGGATGTGGGGTTATCAGACTACAGACCTAGGTACGTATGTACTTGCGAGAATTGCACCACCCAGTTTGGTTATGTTAAAAGAGCAGTGTGCTGGTTTCACTTGGATGACGGCAGGTGCTTTCAGATCGTAGGTTGATCCAGATTTTTTTCTTCTTCTTTGAGATCAAACAGTTATATATATATATAGACCCAATGTGACCACTTGCGACACGAGTCCACAAGTCTTACCTTCAATTTCTTCAGGTATCCAACCTTCCGCAGATCAGCTTCAGGGTTGTCCAGCGACTTTGGTGCGCTTGCCATGGTTTTCTTTTGATAACGGTCTTTCACACCGAACATAGATCAACGCGGAGAAGCCCACTACACACACCAGCATTCACATTTGCACCCTGGTCATGTCCAAGACCAAGACTGATCTGGATCAACAAATGTGGCTCTGCTTTGAACCACTTATTTTCCTCTCCAACAC
>JAAUYG010019645.1_pt1 | contig 13516 bp, 8 predicted proteins | sample 7278091 | NCBI WGS metagenome assembly JAAUYG01 (sample SAMN14350201, study PRJNA611818) | marine sediment metagenome | isolation source: surface marine sediment (0.6m) | place: French Polynesia: Moorea | collected 2018-08
AAATAGACCGGTAGATCCTGAAGATCCTGAGTAGTGCATTACTGTACATGTAGTAGGCATATCCAGTGTTCTAGTCATTAACATTGTAAGCATATCCACTGTAGCAAGTACTCTATAACAAGTTAGCATTCAGATCTGTCACAGACAAGCCCAATCTTACCTGGTTCTCCACCTCGGCACTCTGTCTTATCCCCCACTGGAACAGTCCCATCAGGGCCAGGGCATAGGTGATAGTTAGGCCAACCAATCCACCGCTTAGGCCTTGGGATAAAAAATTTCACACACTACATTTCACACACTACACTTACACTACATGTACAGACATGTGCAAAATTATGACTAAATCATAATCTATATACATGTATAAGAGTATTTTTACTTTCCCTCCCTCCCATCCTGTCTGTCTTCCTCTTCCGTGTTTTTCGCAGAAAAATTGAATGAAGAATATAGACGGGGCCGCTCCTTGCTGGCACACGGACAATGGCCGTTGCGCTTTGTGATTTCAGGGGCCTTTGTTAGGCGACGTGACCCGAACAATGCGGCAACACTGCGGCCGTTCTTTGTGTAGATTTGGGCAGGAAAACCTGGGGGTATCGGATTTTAGACGATCTTTTTAAGTAGGGATCGTTCTAAACCGATTTCTTGGGATTAAGGCGTTTTTTTTGGGATAAAATGCTGGTAATCCGGCTCTGCTGTTGATCCCTGTCGGAATCTGCATAAAGTAATGATTTGAAGCTCGCTGCATGTATGTTATAACAATATAAGGACTCGTCCGAGTCCGAAAAAATTCTATTGATTATTTCGCCTTGGTTACCAAGATCCCAGCCATTGCTATATGCCCTGAAGGTGTGAAAAGGAAAAACTTTAGGAGTAATGGTGTGTGAGAATCATCTTGCATAAAATAGGACTTAACCATAAAATGAAGTAGCACTGAGCAGGGATATAATGCATATAATAGCGTTATTGCACTCGTTCAATGATTTATTTTTGTATCGAACAACAACTGCATTCTGGCTCACAAGTTTGTGAGAATGAATGCAGCTGTTGGTCCATACAAAAATAAATCGTTGAACGAGTGTAATAATCCATGCCAGTAAAACTATGCTTTGTAGGCATGGCTAATGAAACGGCATTTAATTTTGTTAACTTGCATTTATACAGTAAAATTTGTAGTAAAGCCTACTCTAGGGACAAAAGAACTGTAGTTTTAATACAGGTGTAGTTTATATACATGTGCAATAACATGGAAAATTTATTCCTGAGGATGTGCAAAATGTGCTTTTTATAAGCAGGTGTTTATATATACATGTATATGGGTAGTGCGTGTACCTAGAATAGACTGCTATTATAGTATGTATAAAAATGTCTTCCAGACAGCACAGAGGCCATGTAATCGGACTGGTGTTCTCTCCCACACCTTGTGGGGAGTTCCTCTACAGTGCTGGTTCCCTGGGCTCCCTGGCCATGTATGACGCGACCAACAACCAGTACTCCCTGCTTCGGGTGCTGGGTAACACTGTCGCGCGGGGGGAGGACCGGGGACCTGAGGCTCTTACTGTCAGCCCTGATGGCCGATTTGTGGCCTTTGTGGGACCTACAGAATTCACCATCAGCGTGGTGGAAGGAAAAACAATGGACGAGGTATTAAATGACTTTGGGTAATATTAATATTTTACAGGGTAGTCAATTTAGATGATTTTCTAATTTCCTTTCTCTCTCTTCAATGTCAAAATAGCTACTATTCAGATATAATGTCCTGCAGTATTTGAAGTAACTTAACATTTCTCAGTGTTGCAAAGTTTGATTTTGGGGCTAACATAACATTCTAAACAGGCTGGGTGATACATAGCAATTATTGTATTGATATGTTGATGTATGGGTTCAACTGTACTGTGCAAGCTAGGAAAACCACCTACAGGACTGCTCACAACTGGTCTTAATTGTGAGACTCATTAACATTGAAAATTCAGTTTTGGTACAGCTGGAAAGTTGCCTTCTTCTAATTCTGAGGTGGTCGCAGAGTGTAGTTCCACTGTATTTACCATGTCCTGATATTGCCTTCATGCCTGAAAGATTTCTGGAATAATATAATCTCAACCCATTCTGTAGTTCTAATAAGGGTAAAATGATTTTTGAGCCACCCGCAGTCAGTTGTGTTGCTTTGTTGTAGATACTGCGGATAGACATCACGAGTCTCAATCCGGCCGACAACACCAGGACTGTGATAGATAGTGCTGTTAGAGTAAAATATGCTCCTAGCAATGTCCAGCAGCTACTTGTCACCACAACCAGCAAAAAACTTCTCAAGTTTGATGCCAGATCAGGCAAAATTCTGGCGGAGGTATGTAACATAATTTACAGAACTTCCGCCATAAGACCTGCAACATAAGACCTGAGCAAAGGGATAAAGAGTATAACTTGGCAGAAATAAATGTTTTGATTTCCTTGAATATGTGCTATATTAATCAAAATATCCATAATACTTTATTCATCCAAAGTGAGGTTTGGTATTGTTATAGGAACGATAATTATCGTATTGTTTAATGTTTAGGCTTGAGCCCTTGCTTTAATGTAGAGTGTCATGTGCTGTCAACGGTGATATACCTACGGTAAACAAACTCTCGGTCTGATGAAGTTGTCTCGTAAGTTTGATTATTTATCTAGAAGAACCTGGAACCCAGATGTTGCAAAATGTACTAGAACATTCCACAGCTGTTAATAGTTATAAACACATACTGAGGTGAGAGGAGTTCACAACAGCAACTATGTAACATGTGTAAAGTAGAGACAAATCCGACATCAACATACCATATTTTTCTCATGTATATCGGAATATTTGGTACCAAAATAATCCATAAAAAGAGCAATTTTGCGTTATACATGAGATCAAAATCAGAACTAATTTGCTCTTGGCTGCTGACTGTATTCATTGATGTCGACGATCTCGTGTTAACTAACTGATCAGTACCCCAGTTCTCATGCGCCATTCCATCTCACCTGTTTGGACTATCAAAAGAGCAATTTTCTGGTCAGAGACAGCCATACCAGCAACATAAAATCCCACAAAGTTATTTCCATCATCATTGGGTGTCAGTTTTAGCTAAAAAATAAACAAGAAACTCGGTTTCACTTGAATTTTAACTCCAAATGGTCTCTGCAATGGTCACACTGGGGTTGAAATGGAAATGTATGCAGACAGACTGCCATTTTGATTTGCGTTAACGAAGGACACTTTTTGGAATAAAGGCACTCGAAATGTGGATAAATCTGTGGTATTTAGTCAAATAAATCATCACTGAGGGGAGTTTGTTGTTTATCGCCATCGGATCCTATGAAAAAATACGAATGGGACTGGAAAATTCGGAACTTGTGAATGGGCGAAAATATGTGGTTTTCGGCATACCGCTCCATTATAAGCATTATAAGATGAGTTCACGGTATATTCGGGACTTCTAATTTTTCCCTAGTTTAGGCTGGGTTTTTATCTATTCATGGTATAGTCGGAGTTGCGATATACACGAGAAAATACGGTAAACACCAACCAAATAACAAATAACATGCAGTAGATGCATACAACATTTGGGAGCAGACCTGGACGAAACTTCTGACAATAAGGCAATGATTAACCAGAAATGCAGAACAGCAATCATGGTAAACCTGCATATAAACTGAAACTGATAAGGAAATGTCTAACCATGGAGGCCGCCAAAGTCATCGCGCTGAGATTGTCATTGTTCATTTTGACTGTACGCAGGACTACCAGAATCAGACATTAAGAAGCTACAGCGTATTCAGATTCAGAACATGACTGCAAAAATCGTAACAGGAATGACGAAACATGCATCACAGCTCTCAAGACTCTTCATCATGTTCATTGGTTGCCTGTGGACCTACGCATCAAGCACAAGGTTCTAACCCTTGTCTTTAGGTGTATCCACGGACTGGCTCCGGATTACTTATGTGCCCTGATTCAACCAGTACCAATGTCAAGGCCGGGACTTTGTTCCGAAAATAGGCGTACCACTCTGCGAGTGCCTTTCACGAGACACAAGCGATTTGCTGATCGGGCATGTACCGGTAGTGTCAATGACCTATAGCTGTGGAATAGCCTACCTGAAAAAATTGGATCAATTAAGGACTATGGGAAATTTAAAAGGGAACTGAAGACATGGCTCCTTAATATGATTGGTCAATGTATTTGAACTTACTGTAGACTCTGATATATGACTGTCGTGTGCAAGCGCCAGTGATAATTCTCTGTTGAATTGGTGCTATAGAAATGTCTAATTTGTATTTGTTGACAACTTAAAAACTGGATGATTCATAAAAGAATAATGTAGATGTCAAACATTTGTAGCCTTCTAGAGAGTTCTACGTCTCCTAGTATTTAAATCCTTTGCACGCTAAAGTGAGAGTCTTCCATAAGTAAAGAAAGCTGCAGTACATTTCGCCTGTGAGCGACAATTGAAGACAATTGAAGTTCACAGTTGGCAGCGGAGTTGTGTACAGACGTGAACAGGCCATAGTGTTGCCGGAGAATGCCATGGGTGATTCTTTGACTCAGACATGTCAGAGAAGTTGTAAATACTGGAGAAAGCCTAGGAAGGGATACACCATTGTCCGTCTGTCACTGAGTGTGGTTATAGTATCCAGAAGACCTTGGGCTAACCAGAAGGGTTCCTAGAGAACTGTAATCACAGAAGTGTCTCTGATTGTGCTGCTGCCTGTGAATAAAATGTTCTACGGATCACTATGAATAATCGGTCACCATGGAAACTGGTATGGAAGCCAGAGAGTCGCTAGTTCTGGACACAGATTACCTAAGGTGGGAATATGTTGCAGAAATTAGCTGGAGCTGGGAAGACTACCTTAGGCCTGGATGTCAAAGGCGTTGCCTGGTGCCAACAGAGCACACTTGGGTTATCACTCTTAAGAACTGAACTGAACTTACCTTACAATCATTCCCTGGATTAACACGCGAGTGTCATTGTATCTCAGGATATGCCATTTGTGCCAGAAGGCTTCGCTATTGTATAACGAACATCTCAGCTGTTGTGTACTCTCAACATTTGTGAGTATAATCTATGTATGTTGTATCACCTGGTATTAATGTTGTAAAATTGTACATAAGAGTTTGGTTCAGTGAAATCTACTATGTATTGTGATTCACTATGATTCAACATGTTCAAGAACAATCGTTATACTTGATAAGTAGTTCATTAAACTTCCTTGAGCTTACTGGTCTTCTGTTTGGGAACTTGTGTAGTAAAAGAACCTGAAACAGATTGATACTTTTACCCTAACAAGTGTGTTTGTTGTATTATCCGGTTTAATATTGTAAGTTGTACATGTTGTTGTTCATTAGTTTGTACTGTGATTCACCATTCAAGACAGTTTGTTTTCCTAATAAATAGTCCATTAAACATACTTTAGCTTACTGGTCTTCTGGTTTAGCAACTCGTGTTAGTAAAACAATCCAGATCGGTTTAAAATTTGACTGTAACAATATCTTGTATGATTATTCGAGTCTGTGTCCGTTTTTTTGTGTCAGATGTTTATACCTGACTTGAGATTGAAGTAATATGATGCAAATATATGTTTAAGCAAGTTAAAGAAATATAAAATTTATATTTGGGGTTGGATCCTATTTACCATTATGTAGCTCATACTTTTAACACAGCCAGCAGTCTTTTGTAAAATTCTTTGACACTATGTCACTCTGTCAGATTGACAACGTGCACCGTTCGGGCTGTACGGCACTAGATGTCAGCGATGACGGACGACACCTGTTGACAGCCGGAGACCGTGTTCTCAAAATCTGGGATTATCACATGAGGCTGGACCTCAACTTCCAGGTGTGTAGTACTCCGGGTACTGGGAACTCTATAAATGTCCTTTCCAAAGTTGAATACCGCAAAACTTCTAATAAGCGCCCGGGTGGCAATAAATTTCAGACGTGCCTTAGACCCGGCTGCTATCGGAGGCAGATGCTTATTAGAGGCCCTATGCTAATTGTTTTCACTTGCACAATCACAATATAGTGATACCAATATTGACAAAAACAAAGATTTAGCGGTAAATTTATATATACTGGGAAACTAGTGTTACCGCATGGCAAACATACAATACATTCATCGCAGTTACCAGTACATGACTCTGCTGACCCTGTGCTTATTAAGAGGCCCTACGCTTATCAGATTCAGTGACCCCCTACCCCTGGCACTTATTAGAAATTTTGCGGTATATTAACAATCATTTATAAAATTAGAAACAAAACATTCTGATGCACTTTCACTAGTGACTCTAGTGGCGCTTTTGGGCAGTGTGGGCTGTACAGTCAAATCTTGAAATGAAAGGTGTGGCTGAATCAATCTACATTGCCGAAGGACGCCCGTCGCTGAACCGTGATCGAGGTCGTCACACCCTCCCCCCAATCTACAGACAGCTGTTGCCGTCACGTAACCCTAGTGACCCGTATAATAACAGGGAGTTACGTGACGACAACGCGGAAACCTCAGTTTTCTGAAGAAGACCCGTGGAGTCAGGTCGAAAGCTCAAAATTTCGCCCGATGTTCGCTGGTGTCAACGTGAGTTTCCATCTATAAGCATATTTTGTTCCAATTACTCCGTCATGTATCTTTATCATCGTGTGTGCGTGTTGCTTTTAGTGTATTTTACGCTTGTTACATAACGTTCATGACACCTGAATTTTCATACCATCCATTCATTTAAACAAAGTGTCAAAAGATGCAGCATTGCAGCCATGCAATTTACAGCCTGAGTTCTTTAAGTGTAGAGATACAGTGACGGACCACCTGTGTTGAAAAACAATACACTTCTGGCAGAACCTACATTTCAATATAATAACTTGTCACCAAAAAACACTTATCTTGAGAGACCATACTTTTATGTCCAATAGCGTGGTCACCAAAAATAACTAGGGGAGACTCAAATTCATGGAATCCATTTGTACACGTGCAGGGTGGAGTATAGAATATGCTGTGTACCTATATATGCATCTGTTGACGCATATTTGGCACCTCAGGTGTGGGAAATAATATACCAGGATCAGATAGACAACTTTCCGATGACCAGCTTGTGTAATCTATTCTGCTCATCCGGGATATACATTACCATGAATAATACATGAAGCTTTCGGTACAGGTGTCGGCAGATGACGTGGGGTAGCGGTAGGTGAGAGGTGATTGTCCTAGCGGTGTGCTTCTCGTCTTTTACCTCCCTGCTCTGTGGCTATTTAGGGTACATCGGCATCAGTTACAAAAGCAATATTCCGGGGCTGGGTGGGGGTAGGCTGGGTAGGGGATGGAGGACGGAGGGGGTGGAGCCCATGCAGTGACCAACACACATCCATAATTATAGCCTGTTGCACTGCTAGCATATATTACATATATTACATTGTGTTATTTTGCGTGACAAACGGAACACCAGTAGGAATATTTCTTCAAGACACTGGGTCGTGCAAAAGAAAAAAATATTTTGCGTGAGTTTTGATATTAATCTGTTAATAATTTGATCACATGCTTATCACATTGTGGATTGTTAATTATCTGTTGCTACCTGTGGTGAATATTCGTTCCATTGCATAGCAACAGAGCAATATAATGCAAATATATTCTTGCATGTATACATAGCGATCATGGAAACTGTAATGATGTTTTTGTCATTACGAGTTACTGCTACAGTGTGTCATGTATATCAAAGGGACTCATAGTCTAATTACAAATAACATATAGCAAGCATTAAGCCCCTAGTGTGACTACCGGTATATGTTTTTTTAGTCATGCTTAATGGGGGGGGGGGGGGTGAGACTTTGATGTGTTTTGTAGTATGATATCATGACACCCTTTAAAAGTACATTCACCTGTATCATCAGTGGCCCTTTCCTGGTACTTATTGATCCAAAAATGACACATATCTCTATATACTACATCATGTACATGGTCTTGCCCTTTATAGCATAAAATAACCTGTTTCATTTTATCTATTGTATGTGCTGTTGTTAGAGAAATAGGATAAAAAAAACTGCCGCTGTGTGCATAGAATTATCAATTTTCTAGCAATCGGCATATATATGCAATTATGCATAAGCTTTAGTAATTTTAATACTAATTGTGCTCTTTTCATAAAAAACAGCTCCTCTGCATTGCATGCTGATGAATAAATAAGTTGGTACTAGTATCATGAGTACAGTTACAAAAGACAGAACTGGATTAGGGTTTTTGTGCAACTGCACCTAAGGCACACCATGGGGCTACTTTAGTTCTCAAGACTCGGGAAATGGACTTACCGGCTCATTCAGGCAGTGGGGGCACGTGGGAACCTAAAAAGGTCCTCATGGAATAGATGGCGAGTGGGCGTGATCATTGGATTGGACATGTTGGACGGAAGGAGAGGGGAAATGGCTTGGCAGTGCAGCCAGTGCTGCAAGTTATCTGTGTTCCCAGTCCAGGATGTACCAGTACCACTTACGGAATGGATTTGGGGTTTCTGAAACTGGTTTATACTTGTATGGATACATGACTGTGCTTATCTCGGTGGCCGTATATTCTCCCACAGGTGGCCTTGAAGTGAGCATCTCTGCTGTTTGAATCATCTTGTGTACATGGTCGTAGATTGCCGATACCTTAGAACCTTTGGATTTTACCGGAAAGCTTTGGCAGGTCACATACTCATAGAGCAGTCACTGGTCAAGGACAAGGATCTACAAGTTCATATAATAATAGGATGTCCTGTAATTTATTATCATGGGCCAGCTTCAGAAAAATCTTTAAGTGCAAAAATTAAATTGGTAGTAACTTCATTCATCACTTTGGCAACATCTTTTCCGATATTTCCACGCTTAAGATCTGTTTTGAACTGAAAATATTTCTAGAAACCATCCTCAGACGTGTTGACTGTAAGTGAGAGCTGGGGAAGAATTTTGTTCCTACATAGAGGGAAATGCAAGGATGCAGTTCTTGAAATACTGTTCAAAGTATAAGTTCCGAGTCCAGGCTTGTCTATTCAGAGAAAAAAGACATCTTCTTTCAACTTGAGGAGCACTGCTGTACCTTGCAACATGTGCAAACCTGGCTTGACACGCAACTTTTTTTATCATGTTTATAGGACATAGGAGGGGTTTGGGTATGGTATGTTCAATAGCTGTTTGATCATCTTGAGGGATAGTGAGCTGTGGCCCCAGTCTTGGGCAGTTTCACACTCAACTGTTCATACTTCCATCTCATTAGCCACATGGTGCCTGGCCCAGTTTAGCCAGACATCACATTTGCGCAGAAAGGGAATAAAAACGTAATTACTTCATTGTAAGGTATTAAATTAACCAGGTGAACATATTAGAAAGAAAGGGAAATTGACATCAACCCAATAAAGATAGGGTTAAGTTTCTGGCTGGACCCTAGCTTTATTGTTGATGTCACTAAATTCTCTGAATCACTTACTGAGGAGAAGTCAAAGGAAGAATATTCTGTCAACATCAGTGAATACCTCATTGAGAAGTATTTATATCATAAGGTATACCATTCTAGAGAATAACTACCCATCATCCTCTAGTCTTACCCATGACCGGTAGACAGAATTAATATGATTAAAACACCTGGAAATGGTGATGTGGGCATCACACTGAAATACAAATGTATGTCTGTCCTTGTACCTCCAGCATCATCATGATTACTTGGCCCAGTGGTGAAAGCAACAACAACTGAAAACAGTTTAAAAAGTTTACGAAATATCACTAATTCATTGAAAATATTTGTTTTTATTTGCAGATGATAATGGATTATTGAAGCTGGAACAAGAGTGAAATACAGCAGGGATTAATATCTACCATGATCTGATGATGCCGGACTCAGATGGTTAATCCAGCAGCTGGGAGGGTGATCCGGAATACCGATGGTGTTCAGTCACAGACTCAGGTAGGAATTTATCCAAGAGATGAAGATTTAGCCATTTATACTAATATGATAATGGTAATGGTGGACATGTGTTTCATTTGTCAGTGTAGGAGGAAGAACTTGCAATCATTCTATAGTTAAACAATAAATTTATAATATGTGAATACCTGCCAGCACTAAACAATTGTTTCAAAGCGTAGGAAAACCGAAATTTCTTGCAAACTAATAGCATACAGGATGATACTTTCAATCCTACCACAGTAGCGTGTGTTAAATGGTTAAATTCTTAATTGTTAGTTTATGTGTTACTAGTGTATGATATGGGAGACATTTCAGTTCAATAAGCAGTCGATCTGCCCGATCATGAATGTTGTGACAAGCCATGTTTAAAACAGGCATTTGACAATACCACTTGTTGTTAAAAATTTATTCTTCCTATTCCTGGAGAAATGCTTCAGTTTACCAATAAAAATCTCTATTAGATGTTTAAACATGTTAAAACATAAACATGATAAATAAGACTCTTGCCCATGACCTTAAAGGTTCAATAGCACGTCTGTTTATTTTCACTTATAGCCTGCATGGATTTGAGCGGTAAATTTTACCTTTGTGTTGTTCTTGTTGTGTGTGTATCCCTCAGTGTGTGATGTATTGCTGTACTGGTAATTCAAAGTGTTGGATTTACTGGACAATTGGATGTAGACTACTCCATGTACTGTAAAAGTAGAAATGTTTGCGGGAATTAATATTCGCGTTTTTGAAACATGCACATGTTCAAATAGTGATACCAGCAATTTTGCTTAATCTGCAAACAGGGAACAATTTACTTTCAAAATTTTGCATAGCAAAAAAGTCCAGCTTTGAAGAAATTGGTATGAAAAGTACAATGTAATAGCATATTTTAATGTAAAAAATTGCTATATATTTTGCACTTGTGTAGCATTTTTATGATCTTGTGTAGCAAACTGCACTGCTACACCAGTTAAAATTTTCCCTGTCTGCAAAATTATCGAAATAAATTCCACGTGAAGTTGTGAACATTTCTACTTTTAGAATTGTGTGCTATGCTGAATGTCCTAACTAATGATGTAACCTCTGTCTCATACTGCTGAGATGAAGGTTAGTTTGCTTTATCGGCGGCACCATTATGTTCCAGGGATAAATAAATTAATTATATGGAAGTGTGCACTGCATAGCTGTTACCCATCAAAGTAGCATGTCATAAGTTGACATATACCAGGTAGTGCAATTAACGTAATGTGTGTGCTTGTAGCGTGGATGTTTTAGTAAACATTGATAAGGACGTTACTGTTATAACCCATCTAAAGCTAATTTAGGGTATGCGTGTTATGTTTTCTGTTTTGAAGGTGCTGGTCACTGGCAGCATGGTGAGGAGTACATTGGCCCTTCCTGTGTGAGTCATGGAGTAAAATACAAAACATCGTCATCTTCAAATCAAAATTCCCATCACAACATAACATCATTCGATGCAGCGAACAAAAATGTCATCAGCTCAAAAACACCTGCAGCAACTGATTTCTTAGACCGACATGATCGACAAGTCTCGAAAACAGATTCAAACGGTAGTGATTTCCACAGAGTTACTTCCGGCGGTGGCGAAACAGAATCAAATGTACCATGTGCACCGGTGCATGTTTCTGAAGGAGGGAGAGCAGGAAAGAAGAAAGAAGACACTCGACCCAGAAAAGATGAGTCTGTGAAATTCCGGAGATCTGGTCTTTTCTCCAACGTGGAAGATAAGGGAAAATTATGGCCGGGTGTCTCTATTTTCTTTGAGAAGCTTTTGCCAAGCTCCAAATTCCTCGACCCAGGGCAGAGTAAACAGGAAGTTCAACACACAAAGGAAAATCAGGCGAACTTGTCTCAAGGAAGCGACACTGCATCGCCATTTGTTCAGAGTGCCTACCATCAGGGAAAAACGAATGATAGTCCATCAGAGTGCAGCAGTTTATCATGGTATCGTAATCGTGCCTTGACAGGCACTGAATCCAGAGATGCCAGCACCAAAGGGACTAACACTAAAACCTCATTACTGGATCGTATCGTATCTTTTGGCCGTCAGTTCGGATTTGGTGATAGTAGCTTCGAAGGTGAAGGCCATGGATCAGGATCCCAAGTTGTGAAGGACAAGAATGATAATCCAGAAAATGATCTATATAAGGATTCTAGGTCATATCCAGTTTGTTGTCCAGTAGTCCGAGAACATTATCAGAGAGAAGGATCACATTTTCAGGATCCGCAGGTGGCTAGAATATGCAGTGGAAATCCGGATAACAGAGTGGACCCAGGTACAGGAGAAGCAGAGCAATCTAGAAGTCAAGGGGACAATCCAGATAAATTTTGTTTGTTTGAGATGGATACAACAAATGGGAGAAAGGAAGAAAAGAAAGGTAAGTTTGCAGAACACTTTATAGATCAACTCAGAACTCTTCTTTGTAATCGCCTAAGCATCACCCATTTATCTATATAGATTCATGTTATTAACTAGGATTAGGCCGAAAGGTAGACAGGTAATAACATATTTGATAATGTCACTATATGAAATCTGTGATTGCTTGTTATAGAATTTCAGTTGTGTGAACACTTGAGAATGGGAACATATTATAAATACCGGGGTAGCTTTAGTTGCCCTATCCCTCGGTTCCATGTTTGAATAAGCTCTAGTAGATGTTGTCTCATGTTTGATGTGCTTATGTGGTAGAAAGCACTAGAAACTTAAAATTTGGGCTTTTTTTGTGCAACGTAAAAAGTTTGGTTCCATGTACACATGGTATATACTGTACATGTAAACTGTGAAAGTTCCAATTGAAGCCACACTTCTACTTGAAGTCAGAGTAGGGCTGCAAGCTCAGTATAACACACGTGTCTAATAGAATGTGTTTAAGCATTAAAATCCAACAAAGTATTCGCACCCCCTCTAGTGCAAATGTTGACTGCTAGGTGAGTTGGAGGGTTATTGAAAGAAGAGTTAACAAGAAAGCCCGCTGGGACAGCGGAAAACCCCGCCCGCCTGCATAAGCCCCTTCTGTGACATATAGATTACCGTGGTAATACAATACTGGCAAATATATGTATGAAATACACCTCTCCTACCACTTAAAATGTAAGTGACTTTGACCTTTCAAGGTCACTCAAGGTCAAAGTGATGATGTCATTGAACTTGCCATAATGGTTTCCTATTGATGATTAATAGTAAGATAGGGCCTAACTTGGCTCCATTATGAGATATAAGGCTTTAAAATTTGGATGACCTTGACATTGACCTTTCGAGGTCACTCAAAGTCAAATGTCAAGGTGTCATTGGACTGCCCATATATGGTTTCCTATTGATGGTTAATGGTCACATATGGCCTCACTTAGCTCCTTTATGAGATATAAGATTTTGAAGTGTGGATGACCTTGACTTTGACCTTGCAAGGTCACTAAAAGTCAAATGTGAACGTCCCATCAGACTCTCCATATATGGTTTCCTATTAATGTTTAATACTAACATAGACCCTAACAAGGCTCTTTTACGAGATATAAGGCTTCGAAATCTTGAGTGACCTTGAAAGTTCAAACTCAAGGTCACCAAGATTTCGAAG
>JAAUYG010201563.1_pt1 | contig 13515 bp, 7 predicted proteins | sample 7278091 | NCBI WGS metagenome assembly JAAUYG01 (sample SAMN14350201, study PRJNA611818) | marine sediment metagenome | isolation source: surface marine sediment (0.6m) | place: French Polynesia: Moorea | collected 2018-08
ATTTTAGAGATGTCCAAAATAGAAGCAGGTTCAGTTTCAGTGAGGGAAAAACCGTTTGATCTGCATTTATTACTGGAAAATTTAGCCAAAATGTTCGCGTTGCGATCGCGTAGTCAAAATATCGAGCTGAGATTCGAGCTATCTCCTCATCTTCCTCAGTATATTCAAACCGATCCCGTAAAACTAAACCAAATCCTGATCAATCTACTAGAGAACGGCATCAAGTTTACTGCTCAAGGAAGAGTAACCCTAAAAGTTCAACCCATAATTTCTAACTCATTAACTAGCGCTCGCCTCGCTTTTATGGTAGAAGATACTGGCTATGGCATCTTATCATCAGAACTGGAATCAATTTTTGTTCCTTTTACCCAATCTAAGCAGACTTCCTCTTCAAGCAAACTAAGCTTATCTCAAAAAGGAACTGGATTGGGATTAGCTATTAGTCAACAATTTGTTCGTCTGTTGGGAGGAGAAATTAGAGTTAGCAGTATTGTGGGGCAAGGCTCGATATTTGAATTTCAAATCCCCATTACTGTAGTCGATCGCACTCAGGTTTTAGTTAATTCCACTACTCAACAGCCAGTAAAAAACCTCAATCCGTCTCTAAACAAGAAAAATTTAGCGCCCAGTTTATCTACGCCTAAACATTTATCGCCAGCAATTGATATATCTGCTTTGGCAAATATGCAATCAGAATGGATTGCCAAGCTTAAGCAAGCTGCCATTGAAGTTGATGCAGATTTAATTCTACAACTGATCGAACAGATCCCTTCTAATAATGCTTATTTAGCTAGGGGATTAAGCAAAATGCTCAACAATTTTGAATACGATGAAATCATTGAACTAACCGAACGTCAGTTCAGAGATTTTTGAGCCGCGGAAGGCGGTCAGCGCAGACACCGTCGTTTTACGGCGGTGTACCGCTGACCTCATCTCCTCAAGCCTAAATCAAGATTCCTGCCACACAAGCTGTCATACAACAAGCAATTAAACCAGCAGCCAAAGCTCTAACACTTAACTGAGCTAAATCTGGTTGACGATAAGGAGCGATCGCACTAATCCCTCCAATCTGAACGCCAATCGCTCCTAGATTAGAACAACCACCAAGAGCATAAGTAGCAATGATTTTGGCCCGCTCTGAAATATCAGGAGACTCTCCAGCAATTAATTCTTGTAAATCTATATAAGCTAAAAATTCATTAAAAATTATCTTCTTACCTAATAAAATACCTATCTTGTGACAGTCAACAAAAGGAATACCCATCAACCAAGCTACGGGAAACATTAAATAGGATAAAATCCCCTCTAATGATAAAGAAGGAAGTTCTATTAGATTGCCGATCGCAGCTAACAGAGAATTCATCATAGCTAATAATCCCCAAAAAGCAATCAACATCGCCCCCACATTAATAGCTAGTTTGAGTCCTTCAATTGTACCAGTGGCGATCGCATCAATTCCGTTGACATAGATCGATCCAGGTAGAGTCTTAATTTTGCCTTGAACTTGGGGTTTTTCTGTCTCTGGATAAAAAAGTTTAGAAACAGCTAAAGCTGCTGGGGCTGACATTACAGAAGCCGAAAGCAGATGTTCGGCAGGAATCCCTAAAGCAATATAAGCAGCTATAACTCCCCCTGCAATGGTAGCAAAACCCCCCGTCATTACTGAATGTAGTTCTGATTTAGTTAATTTGGATATATAGGGCTTAATAAGCAAAGGAGCTTCAGTATTTCCCACAAAAATATTGGCAGCACAACTTAATGATTCTGCCCCAGAAGTCTTCATTGTTCTCATCATTACCCATCCAATAATTGCCACAATGCGAGGCAAAATATTGTAGTGATAGAGCAAAGATATAAATGCGGAAAAAAAGATAATTGTCGGCAAAATTTTAAAGGCGATAAAATGTTCTTCAAAACCATCGCCGAAAACTAATTTTGCACCTTCATCGGAAAAATTTAAAAACTGTCTGACAACCGAACCTAGAAATTGAACAACGCTTAAGCCAATCGCACTCTTGAGTATAAAGATTCCTAAAATTAGCTGTAAAGCAACTCCCAAAAGTACTGTACGCCAAGGAATAAGTTTACGGTTATGAGAAAATATATAGCCGATTCCTATAAAAGTAATTAAACCAAATAGTGAAATTAAACGATAAACCATACTTCTCGAACGCAATCTATAATAAGGTTGTCTTCAAAGAACCAATTTAAAATAACAGAAAACTTAGTTATTAAAAATCTAAATCAAGCAAAGCAAAAAATAAATTATAAAAGATTGGCTCATCACAATAAAGTCTTTGTCAGCATAAGCTACTATTTATTCGAGTCACAAAGTGCATAATATCTAACTCGCTACTGGTTACTGGATACTCCTGTGTAGAGGTACTAAGCTGTCAGGTATTTAATTTGCTTGTTGAGATCGGGGTTAGGGGTTAGGGGTTAGGGTGTAGAGATTTTATAAAAATGCAATTTAAATGGGCAACAGATAGTAATATATGGCAAAAAAATAAAATTTATTGAGCAATCAGGATTAGAATTTCAGTATTCTTTTAAAATAATTTGATTAAGTCCGATCGCCACGTCTATGGGAGAAGTGTTATGGTTGGCTCGATGGTCGATCCCCAAAATTTACAGCAACGTTTTAGTTTAAATTACGAATCAGAAAGCTATCGTCGTCTAATCGGTAAAAAAGAGGTAGTTATTCATTGTCACCATTACAATGCACGACTACAAAATATTATTGAAGGAACGCATCAAATTAAAGGCAAAGAAATTATTTTAGGTGCAGCAGAAGAGGTTTTTTCGGAGTATATTCCCAATTTTTTACGCAAGGACGATGATTTGGCAACTAAATGGCAAGTTGCAGCCCAATTGTACGCTCATTTAGGATATGGTGCGTTAGATTTTTCTCAGATTAATAATAATGTCGTTACAGCTAATAGCTCTCATTTTGTTGAAGGCCAGAAAACAGGATTTCAAAATGCTAACTGTCCAATTTGTACTTTTACTGAAGGATATTTACAGGGGGTAATTCATGGCATTACTGGAGAAGCCGTAACTGTTAGAGAAACAACTTGTATGAATGCAGGTAGCGATCGCTGTGAGTTTAAAATCGATCGCCGTCGCACTACTCCCATTACTTTTTCCCCCAAACAGTCGATTAATACCTATCCTATACAATCAAGGGAATATCAACATCATACTAATATTGACGAACAAAAAATTATTAATGCTTTAGTAGAAATGCCTTTTATCGGCAATGAAGAAGGCTTACTACCAGCCTTTAATGTATATTTAGCTAATACTCCAGCAGATTTTTATAATCTAATTTGCATTCGCTTTTTAGCAGAAATGCACCGAGAAAATTTATACAATACTGCCAAAGAATTATTACTGTTTGCGGGGGAAGTTTGCGCTCTCAATACTCTAAGAGGTATCCTCATCTCTCCTGAATGGTATGAATTAATTGCCCCAATGGTAAAAGAAGAATCAGATTGCTTGTATGGTTTAATTGCCGTAACTAATGCTTTGGGTTGGGGAAATTGGCACGTTCTCGAATACGAACCAGAAGCAATACTCAAGCTAGAAGCACTTAATGGTTATGAAGCTTTAGGTTATTTACAATATCAAGGACAATCTGATACTGCACAATGTTTGATGTTAACTGGTGTAGCCGCAGGAATCATGGAACTGCTGCACGGTGAGGGGACAGTTGAAGAAAGAATTGGTACTTATACTTCTGAAGAGACTAGCTGTATGTGTTGTCAGCAATCTTCTTGTGTATTTGAAGTAGAAATTTTATAATTTTTTCTCTACTTTTTCCCTACTTCTTCCCTACTTCTTCCCTTTGACTCAGTTTGATTAAATCATTACCACAATAAATACTAGGGAGTTACCCTTTGTGCTATCAGGAGGACTACTAATCTTAGATGAATCTCTACACATTTCTGAAGTTGCATCAGAGTTTTGTGACGAGTTCAATTGTCAACCTGAAACTCTCATCGGTCAAAAATTAGAGAACTTATTTAGTCCTAAAGATCGTAAAGGCAAATTCGCTTTTCACGATCGCTTTAGTCGTAATCTTCAGGGTTTTTTAGATTTAACCATTGCTATATCGATTAACCAGACAGAGTTTATGACGCGTCTGCGCATGGTGAAGCAAGAAGATTGCTGGTTGGCAAGTTTTGAAAATATTTTGGCTGACAATCAAGACTTATTTAGCGAGCTTTATTTGAAGCGGCAAAGATGGGCAAATGTTGTGCGGAATTCTTCTGAAGGTATTGCCATTATCGATCGCGATGGTAAATTAGTTGAGTTTAATAGCAATTTCTGCAAAATTATGCAGTTTAGTTCCGTTCACGGAGTATTACTAAACGAAGAAGCAATTGTTAATAAAAATATTTTTACTTTACTCGAACACCAATGCTCGGATCAATTAGAAGCTTATTTCAAGTTAGCCAAAACGAAAAAGAAAAGCAAACTGCGTCAAGAAATTCAGTACCAACAATATTGCTTACAGATAGAATTGACACCAATTCGCCTACCAGTGCAGGGATTTATTGGCTGTAGCTTTGTGGTCAAAGATATCACTGCTCAAAAGCAACTAGAGATTACTATGAACCAGTTACACCAAAGTAATCAAGAACTACAAACCGCTCAACAGGAAATTATCGCTCTCAATCAAAAACTGCAAGCGGAGAATATTCGCATGACAGCCGAATTAGATTTACTGCGTCGGATGCAACAGTTAATCTTACCCAAACCAGAAGAATTAGAAGCTGTTCAAGATTTAGAGATTGCTGGCTTTATGGAACCTGCTGAAGAAGTTGGTGGCGATTACTATGATGTACTTTGTCATGAAGGAGTTGTCACAATTGGGATTGGGGATGTAACGGGACATGGTTTAGAAAGCGGGCTATTAATGGTGATGGCACAAACGGCGGTACGGACACTCAAAGAAATTCGTGAAGTCGATCCCGTAATCTTTTTAGATACCCTCAACCGCACGATCTATAAAAATATTCAGCGCATGAATACCAATAAAAACTTGACTCTGGCGGTACTAAATTATGCAGAAGGGTTATTTAGCTTGAGTGGTCAACATGAAGAAGCCATTATCATTCGCGCGGGAGGTAAAGTAGAAAGAATTGATACTATCGATCTGGGTTTTCCTCTTGGTTTAGATGATGCGATCGCCGAGTTTATCCATCACATTTCTGTAAAGCTTAATCCAGGAGAAGTTTTAGCCCTTTATACCGATGGTATTACCGAAGCTGAAAATTTAGCGGGAGAATTTTATGGCTTAGATCGGCTTTGCCGTATACTCAGTCAAAACTGGCAAAAATCCGCAGAAGCAATTAAACAAACTGTTATCGATGATGTACGCAGACATATCGGTAAACAAAAAGTATATGACGATATCACTCTGGTAATTCTCAAACAACAATAAACGCAAACTGTAGGGGTGATTGGCGAATCGCCCATCCCCACCACCAAGAAATCATGAATCAACAAATATTTGGCAAATTTCAAACAGATTTTCCCAATGATCGCGAATTTTTGAACATTGGCTTTTCCCCTAGTTCCCTATCAATTCAGCAGAGATGGCGCAATAATGGTCTTTCTGCCGATTTCGTCGCCGACTACATGACTACTTTCTTTCCTCGTCAAAGCGAAAGCCAGAGTGAACAACAAAGACAAGCAGAACTTAAACACGCCGTTAGTTATATTGCCAACGAGTTACTGGAAAATTCCATGAAGTTTAATTATGCACCATCCGAACATTCAATTGAGTTTGGGATTCATTTATTAGATCGAGAAGAAGCCCAAATTGTTTTATATGCAACTAATAGTGTTCATCTTCAACAGGTAGCCGAATTTCAGGACTTTATCCAAGAATTACTTACCTGCGATCCTGAAGAACTATTTGTGCTGCAAATGGAAAGAAATGCCGAAAACCCCGACGATCAAGCTTCTAGGTTGGGTTTTTTAACTATGATCAATGATTATGCGGCTCAACTGGGCTGGAAATTTACTACTATGCCAAATAAAGACTCAATCATTTTGGTGACAACGATGGTTCAACTTACAGTATAGTTTTCAAGCTCTAAAAGATATTATATTTATGAATTAAAATTATCAAAATGAATATAGAACCAATAACTGGCGAAAACTATCTTGTTGAATATCATCCAGACACCACAACTATTAACTTTCAGGGAGTATTACGACTAGCAGGAATGACAGAATACGAACCAATTGATAATCTGTTGACTGAGGTGGCAGCCACCAATCCAAGCACTATGACCTTAGATCTTCAAAAATTAGAGTTTCTCAATAGTTCTGGCTTTAGTATTCTCTCCAAATTTGCGATTGCCATGAGGAAACAAAAAACCACCAAAATTATGATGATTGGTTCGCAAAATATAACTTGGCAAGTCAGATCTCTCAAAAATCTCCAACGATTGATGCCTAATTTAACTGTGGAATTAAAGTAAACACTCAGATCATGTCGGAACAGCCAGCTTCTAACCAAGAACTGCAATCGCAAATACAAGATTTACAACAGCAGGTACAACGTCTGCAAGCTGAAAAAGCTGACTTAGAAATCTTGGTAGAAGCAATTACCGAACATTCCACCGACTTGGAAAATCAGCTATATGCCAACAACCAGCAGATGTCAGTCTATCTCGAACAGGTAGAAAAAGTAACGGCAGCGGCAGCAGCAGTCGAAAATCATAGCTTTAATCCAGAAAGCCTTTTAGATGTAGCGATTCGCCAGGATGAGTTAGGCAGATTTGTGCGAGTTTTTTGTCAAATGGTGCAAACAATCAAAACCCGCGAACAAGAATTAGCCGAAGCCAAAGATCAATTAGAAGCAGTCTTAGATGCAATTCCTGGCTCAATCTCCTGGATAGATTCTCAGGGACAGTATATCGGAGTCAATCGCTATCAGGCAGAAAATTGGAACTTATCCCCCGATGCCTTTATTGGTAAAGAAGTGGGTTTTTTTCAAGGAGGCAGCCAATTAGCACGATTTATGCGTCAGTTTTTGGCTAGTTCGGATAATTTTGCTTCTCAAGTAGTTGAAATGGATATGGCAGAAGCCAAAAAATACTATCTTGTAGCAGCACGTAAATATCAACAGGGTAATGCTACAGTTTCCGTGGGAATAGATCTTGAACGGCAACTTAAACGGGCATTATTATTAGAACAGATTACCCAAGAAATTCGTCAAAGTTTAGATCTTGAACAAATTTTCCAGACGACAGTAGATGTAATAGGCTCGACTTTTGCCGTCGATCGCTGTCAGATTTTGAGTTACGATTCATCTACGACTAAAACCTTGGTGGCTGCTGAATACATCAAATCGGGCAATAAATCCGTACTAGGAGAAAATATCCAGTTCCCCGATCTCTTTAGTGGCTTTAGTGCAGCACTACCGAAGACAGAGCGCATTGTTGCTTGTACCGATGTCTACGCCGAACCCTCTTTAAATTGTGCGTTACCTCTCTTCCGTCAATTGACCATTAAATCGCTGATAGTTGTGCCAATTTGTTGCCAAAAACAAGTCAACACTGTCATTATTCTCTACCAAAACATCAAACAAAGCGATCGCTCTCGTCAATGGACTCAGGAAGAAACTGAACTGCTACAAGCAGTTTCCTCTCAAGTAGAAATTGCGATTAAACAAGCAAAATTGTTAGAGCGTGAAAAACAACACAGCCAGGCATTAGCAGCAGCTAAACATCATGCAGAAGTTGCCAACCGTGCTAAAAGTGAGTTTTTGGCAAATATGAGTCACGAGTTACGTACCCCTCTCAATGCTATTCTGGGTTTTTCTCAGCTAATGGAACGAGATGTTAACTTATCCGCCCAGCAGCGTGACTCCTTAGGCATTATTAACCGTAGTGGCGAACATTTACTCAGTTTGCTCAATGATGTTTTGGAAATGTCTAAAATTGAAGCAGGGCGAACAACCTTAACCACCACAGCGTTTGATTTATTATTGTTGCTGCGAATCTTGCAGGAAATGTTTCAAATTCGTGCCACTGCCAAAAATCTCTCTCTGCAATTTGATGTAGCTGCTGATGTACCCCAGTATGTCCTAAGTGATGAAGGCAAACTGCGACAGATTTTAATTAATCTTCTAAGTAATGCCATTAAGTTTACCCAAGTCGGGGGTGTTATTCTCACTGTAGCCAAACTCTCCCCAGAAAAACCTGCTACAGACCCCGAGAAGCTGCTCTTTACTGTTCAAGATACTGGTAAGGGAATTGCTGACGCAGAAAAAGAGTGTATTTTCGAGCCATTTGTTCAAACTGACACTGCGATAGAGTCTGAAGATGGAACAGGTCTAGGATTAGCCATTAGCCGCCAATTTGCCCGTTTATTGGGAGGAGATATCACTTTGAGTAGCACGTTTGGGCAAGGTTCGACTTTTTCTTTGGCGATCGCCGTCAAGCTAGCCAAATTTTCCCAGATAGCAGCACCTCAAGATCGACGCAAAGTGATTGGTATTGATCCAGAAGAGCCGCAATATCGCATTTTGGTAGTAGATGATAAAGAACCAAATCGAGAATTATTAGTTAAGTTTCTCCAAACCGTCGGTTTCCAAACCCGCACTGCTAAAAATGGTGTAGAGGCAATTAAGATCTGGCAACAATGGCAACCCCATCTAATCTGGATGGATATGAGGATGCCAATTATGGATGGTTACGAAGCTACCAAACAAATTAAAGCCAATCCTCAAGGAATTAACACAACTATTATTGCTCTAACTGCCACCGCTTTTGAAGAAGAAAGAGCCAAAATTATCGAGGTAGGGTGCCAAGATTTAGTTCGCAAACCATTCAAAGAAGAAGAAATTTTTGACAAAATGGCAGAACAATTAGGAGTAAAATACCTCTACGAAACTGAACTATCTACCCAGAATATTGAGCAAACATCTCTTAGTTTACCTAATTTAGAACTAATGCCTCCCGAATGGATCGCCTCTCTCCATCAAGCAGCTATTGAAGTTGATGCTGATTCGATTATGCAGCTAATTAGTGAAATACCTCCTGGCAATTCTTCTTTAGCCCAAGCTTTTACCGAACTAACTAGCAACTACTGCTTTGACGAAATTATTAACATGACTGAAGGTAAATCTAAGTTAGATCAAAATTTTGTTAACCAAGAAAAAGCTGAAATCTAATCTCATAAGTCACAATTTAGTTATGTTCGAGTTAGTTATGTTCGAGAGTCATTTTCTCTGATGAAGTTGCCGCAGTTATCTTTAACTACGAAAATAGCCAATTACTTTTTGTTACTGGCGTTGATTACGGTAGGTATAGTGGGAGGAGTAGCCTATTTCCGAGCTAGAAAAGCTCTACAACAAGCAGCATTTGATCGCCTTAATGTGGCAGCAACTCTCAAAGAAGCAGAAATTACCCGCTGGTTTGAAGATCAGCAACGAGATTTCTTGCTGACGACTCAAATGCCAGATGTTAAAGCTAATTTAAATGTTCTACTTAATTCTAATAGTGTTCAAGAAAGACAAAAAGCATATAATGTGCTGACTCAATACCTAACAAGGGTAAATCAGATCAAACCCAGCCTCAGAGAAATTTTTATTCTCGATCGCAGTAACAAAATTATTTTTTCTAATAATCAAGAGCGTGAAGGAGATTACGAAATCTTAGCCAATATAACCTATGTCGAACAAGTCGAAATCGGGGCTAACTTCACACCGATATTTTATGTTTCGCCTATAACTAGCAAACCTGCTATCACCTTGGCAAAACCTTTACCAGATCGTCAAGGAATGATCCTAGTCGATCTCGATCTCGAACGCATCGATCAAATTGTCAGAGAAAAAACAGGTTTAGGTAAGAGTGGGGAAGCCTATCTAGTTGGTTCTCTAATTAGCAAAAACACTTTTATTGCAGGAAAATTCCAGCCTGGTCAAACTTTTCCTGATGGCATTAATAGTGCAGGTATTGATGCCGCCATGAGTGGCATGAGTGGTTATGGGCTGTATCGTAACTATGCAAATTCTCCAGTCTTAGGAGTCTATCGCTGGCTGAATGAACAAGATATTGCTTTGCTAGTTGAAATTAGCCAACAAGAAGCCTTCGATCCTGCTCGTAAACTCGCTAGTGCCATTGTTTTAGTGGGTTTAATATCTGTGTTGGGGCTACTTATCGGCGTAAACTGGTTATCGCAACAATTATCTTTCTCTCGTCAACAGCTAGAAGAATCTAGCCATAAATTAGAACTTAAAGCTCAAGAAGCCGAAGCTGCCAACCGAGCTAAAAGCATATTCTTAGCCAATATGAGTCATGAGTTACGGACTCCTCTTAATGCTATACTTGGTTTTTCTCAGTTAATGGCACGAGATACTACTATAACTTCAGAACAAAAGGCATCCTTGGGCATTATTAATCGTAGCGGTGAACACCTGCTCAATTTAATTAATGATGTTTTAGAAATGTCGAAGATTGAGGCAGGTAAAATTACTCTCAATCAAGAACCCTTCGATCTTCATCATCTTTTGCAAACAATTCGAGAGATGTTTCAAATTAAAGCCCAAGCCAAAAAACTTTGGTTTCAGTTTATTTTGGCTGATGATTTACCCCGATATATTGTGGGAGATGCCCATAAACTGCGTCAGTTATTAATTAATCTTTTGAGTAATGCTGTCAAATTTACCACAACTGGAAGTGTCATACTACGGGCATTTAGTGGTAAATCTAATCAATCTAATCAATTATCAAATACTAAAACCCAACTCTGTTTTGAAATATTGGATACAGGAAAAGGTATCGCGCCAGAAGAATTAGATCAGTTATTTAATCCTTTTGTTCAAACAAAGAGCGGAATTCAATCTGAAGGTGGAACAGGATTAGGATTGTCTATTAGTCGTCAGTTTGCCGAATTAATGGGCGGTACAATTCAGGTAACTAGTATTCTAGGAGAAGGCTCTACTTTTGCTTTCGATATTCAAGTAGAGTTAGCCAACTCATCTGCAGAAGTTTTATTCCGTACCCAGCAAGTCAAACAGATTGCACCAGGGCAACCCAACTACCGTATTGCCGTAGTAGACGATCAAGAAAATAATCGCTTGGCTTTAGTGAAGTTATTACAATCGGTTGGTTTGAAACCTCGTACAGCCAGTAATGGCATAGAAGCGATCGCTCTGTGGCAAGAATGGCAACCAGATTTAATCTGGATGGATATGCGAATGCCCCTTATGGATGGCTACGAAGCTACTGGACACATCAAAAATCAACCCCAAGGTAAAGAGACAATTATCATCGCCTTAACAGCTTCTGCATTTGAAGAACAAAGAGACAAAATCATCAAGGGCGGTTGCGATGACTTTGTTGCTAAACCATTTTACGAAGAGATCATTTTTGATAAGTTGAAACAACATTTAGGTGTAAAATTTATCTATGAAGCGGAATTTAGCGACATAACAGCACAATCAGCCAAAAAAAACCGAAAATCACTTTCTTTTTCTGATTTAAATTCTCTACCTCCAAAACTGCTTACCGATCTAAACCAAGCAGCGATCGCTGTAGATGCCGAACAAATCGAAAAGTTAATTACTCAAATTCCCGATTCTCATCAATATATTGGTCAGGCAATATCGGAAATGCTGAGCAACTATGACTTTGATACCATTATCGATTTAACTGAACCCTAACTCACAGATTAGTCCGCCGTCAGCAACAGCTTATTTTGTAACAGTTGAGTCGCACTTTCAGCAGCTACAGGACGACTAAAATAATAACCTTGCATATACCGACAGCCTAAACTTTGTAAAAGGTCTTGAACTTCTTTTGTTTCAACTCCTTCGGCGACTATAGAAATTCCTAAGCCTTGACCTAAACTAATCATGGCTTTGATGATTGCCTGATCTTCAGGATCTCCAAGTAGATTGTTAATAAACGAGCGATCGATTTTCAAGGTACTAAAAGGAAATTGCTTAAGATAACTTAAGGAAGAATAGCCCGTACCAAAATCATCCATTGCCAGAGAAATTCCCATTTCTTTAAATTTAGTTAAAACATTTTTGGCTATCTGACAATTGTCAATGGTTAAAGTTTCCGTGATCTCTAATTCTAAACAAGAAGTTGGTAACCCAGTGGTTTGCAGAATGTTTATTATCTTGTCTATTAAATCAGATTCTTGAAACTGCCGTGGAGAAAGATTAACCGCAATTTTTAGAGGTGTAACTCTTATTTGTTGCCAATATTTATTTTGTAGACAGGCTTGCTCTAATACCCATTCACCAATAGGGACAATTAAACCGTTTTCTTCGGCTAAGGGAATAAAGATATTTGGCGAAATTAACCCTAGTTTGGGATGTCGCCAACGCAAGAGTGCTTCCATTTTAGTGATTGTACCTGTGGTAACATCTACTATGGGTTGATAATAAAGTGTAAATTCTTGATTTTTTAAAGCGTAGCCCAATTTATTTTCTAGTTTAAGGATTTTTTCCCCTTGAGAGTTCAGGGTTTGATTGTAGTGTTGATAATTGTTACGACCTCGATCTTTGGCTTTATACAAGGCTGCATCAGCATTTTTGAGTAAAGTATCTGAATCTGTTCCATGATCGGGATAAATAGCAATGCCAATACTACTGGTGACATGAAGATGATAACCTTCCAAATCAAAAGGAGATTGTAAGGCTTGTAAAATTCTTTGAGCGATCGCCGTAGCCTCTTGTAAACTCTCAATATGGAGTAATAAGAGAGTAAATTCATCTCCACCCCAACGAGCAATCATATCTCCTTCTCGGACACCATATAAAAGCCTTTTGACTACTGCTTGTAACAAGAGATCGCCAACAGCATGACCTAATGTGTCGTTAATATTTTTGAAGTGGTCTAAATCTAAAAATAAGACAGCTAGCTTACTTTGAGATTGTTCACTTTTTGACAACTCTAAGGCTAGTTTGCGGTCAAATAAACTACGATTGGCTAAACCAGTTAAAGCATCATGAAATGCTTGATGTTTAATAGTTTGCTCTGCTTGTTGTTTTGCTGTGACATCACGAAAACTCCATACTGTACTAATACTCAAATCTTGGATCTGTTGAGTTTGATAATAACATTCCAGTATTTTGCCGTTTTTTAACTCTAAAAGGGAGTAGTTATGGTAATTTGAGGCAGTTTCTTGCCGCTCTAAATTACAAGTATAAGGCTTTGCTACCTGCTGAAGAGCCAGATCGATAATTTGGTCATAATCTTTGGTGCTGGATACGCTTTCTGCAATACCCCACAAATTAAGTAATTTTTGATTACAACGAATTACTTGACCCCGATTGTTGATCACCAAAATACCATCAGCAGTAGCTTCTAAAGTAGCGACTAGTAAAGTGAGAGATTCTGCTAATTTTTGGTTAGTCTCTAGTAATAATTCGTTTTGAGCCTTTAATTGTTGGTTTTGGTCGTAGCAGCGTAAAGCTTCTGTAACAGTTAAAATTAAATCTGTTTCATCCCAAGGTTTGGCAAGATAACGATATAA
>JAAUYG010304639.1_pt1 | contig 13514 bp, 12 predicted proteins | sample 7278091 | NCBI WGS metagenome assembly JAAUYG01 (sample SAMN14350201, study PRJNA611818) | marine sediment metagenome | isolation source: surface marine sediment (0.6m) | place: French Polynesia: Moorea | collected 2018-08
CCAAAGTGTGTCATCTCTGGCATAATTGTGGAATTGCGTAATATCATGATGATTATTATTATTACATGTATTATTATTATTATTATTATTATTATTATTATTATTTTTATATTATGATTATGATTATGATTATTATTATTATTATTATTATTATTACTATTATTACTTTTGCTTAGCATAATAAGGAGTACCCACGAAAATGATTTAATACGTTGTGCATAGGTGTGCGTACATGTAATAGTACTGTGTACTAATGCTCCTTGTGGTAACATAAACCGACGTTAAATAAACTCTCTATTCTACATGGGAATAAAATACATGTCGGTGACTAAAAAATGCACAAGCACGTTCATTAATCAGTTTAAGATTAATGTTATGGTTTGACCCAATCAAATGTGTTAAAATTCGTTTATTATAGTGACGTGCGTAGATGAACTGGTCTATCAAATTTAAAACAGCACTCTCATAACATACACGCAGTCAAACCTAAGAATAACCAATCAAATAGGCACGGCTGAATAGAAAAACTGAAATGTGTTTCCCAACGTTGCTGATAATTGTCATTTGTCATTTCGTTTTCTCTTCACCAGAGCCGCCGAGGAACACGATCGCAGGAACAATTACGAGTACTTCCGAGTCTACTTGACCAACGATGGTTTCGTGAGCTGGACACCAGGGGGTAGCTATCAGACGAAATGTGACGTCGACGTCACCCTCTATCCGTTCGACGTCCAGAGATGCAAAATGATCTTCATCAACTGGATGTATCTGGACGAGCATGTCAACCTGACTCTAGCGGCTAAACATACCAAAGCACTGAGCAGGGAAGCCAAACAGAATGAGGAATGGGCAGTGGAAGAGCTGACTCCTCGCAGGGACGAAGACGTCAGTTACGCGGCCACCATCACTTATGAGTTTATCTTCAGACGCAAACCGTTGTATTACACGGTGAACATTATCATCCCTTCCCTTGTGCTGTCGCTGCTGGTTCTGCTGGTCCTGAGGCTCCCTCCAGACTCCGGGGACAAGATCTCTATGGGGGTGACACTGCTGCTCGCCTTTGCCGTCTACATGCTGCTGGTCTCCGACAGTGTTCCTGTGACCTCAGATGGCATCCCGATTATAGGTATACCATGGCCACAGTTACGTTAATTGGCGCATTGGGGTTATCTTGGTATTAAACACTATCAAATGTAAGCACGCATAGTCGTGTATGCATTCATATAACCTACCATAAAATTAAACCTGCAGTATATAGTTAATGTTATTAACAAGAGGCCCAGGGTCCTTGATACTCAGCTTGACTTAAATGCCACTCAAAAGAAAGGTTAATATTTATTACGTATTCACCAAAATTACAGCCGTTTCAATCGCTCTATGAGCAACGGTTTCAAATTACAGCCCGATGTTATAAAAAACACCCATTTCGAACTTTAATTTCGAAGCGACATTTTGCCATAACCCAGTTTTCGACTGCTCAAGCTGTGTAGGGCATAATGTACCAAATACCGTCAAATTTGAATTTAAATCTTAAAACTTTAAGACTTAAAAATCTGTATACAACATCTGTATATACTGTCCTAATGCATGTCCTCAAATTTGGCTACAGTATTTGGCGACTTGGGGAAAAGTAATTTGAAAACCCCAACCACCCAACTGCCTACCCACGCATATACTCTTATGTTAAAGAAAACTCATCAAAAGTCCAGATGTTAAAAAGTTTTGAAAAAATGAAAAAAGCATCTAGAGATATGGCGGACAGGAGGCTGTTCTCTAACATTTGGTGTTGATCCATGCAGCTGCACCCACGAAAACTGGATCATTTAACTGATGACAGAGGTACGATGAAAGCTTTCCCTATTCCATTAACTCCAGATACGGCTAAAAATGGATAATGTAAAATTTAAAAACAAACGTGCAACAACTCCTCTGAAGATTTGTTTCGACATAAATTTCCAACAAAAAATATAAGTTTCTCCGTTGCCTATCATGCTATACCACCTTGAATCATATAATGAGAATTTCATGGCTTCTTTCTCTTCTAATTGTTGTACAAAAATGACGTGGAAGGATTTAAACGATAATATCTCCGATAAATTCTTTTCACCAGTCAATTACAAGTGTAGCTGCCTATCCTTTTTACGGTACTCGAGGTGCAGACGTCCACTCTGAACTTTCCTTCTGAACCAAAGTCATGTACTCGACTGGGCAAAGTGCTGCCAATAGCCGACGAGGCAGAGCAATTTTGGCGACACAATTCACTTGGTGATTTCTAGAGATAATGGCATTTGAGACGTTTTTCTATATGCTCCTGTGATAAAGAAAATTATTAAAATTCGTCATTAAATCAAATTTGTGTTATATTGTGTCTTTAACAAAGTTGTTTTCTTTTGTCTCCCATTCCAGTGATATACTTACTTATTTTGATGGTAGTCACCACCCTGACTGTAGCCGAGTCCGTGGGTATTGTGCAGCTCCTGAGCTCGGATCCAGACACGCCTCCCCCAACCTGGCTTCGCAGAGTCACGTATGGTTGTCTGGCCAAAATCACCTGCATGAAGATCCCAAAAGGCATTCCAAGATCACCTTCGAAAGTCAGAGCTGCAGCTGAATCAAATGGAGGAATCAGGTTACCTGATAATGTGGTTCCTTCTGACGTCCCAACATCGCGTGGTGAAGGAGAGAATGGATCGAGAGAAATGATACAGAAAGAATACCAGTTTATAGCCGCGGTGGTGGACAAATTCTTTGCTGGCTTGTTCCTGTTGCTGCTGGTGGCCAGCTCTGTGATTTTGTTGTATGCGTATCCACATGTGCGAAACAGCCAAGACTTTCCTCCGGCCGATAAGAACCGCCACTAATGCCTCGTTTACTCTATTTAAACACATTTAATACTCCATGGCTCCCGTTTTTACTATAACGACCGCCCGCATAGCCTAATGGTTAAAGCATCCGCTCAGGGTATGGGAGGCTGGGGTTCAATCCTCAAAGATGTAAAAACTGGGAGGTTTGTGCTTCTCAGATTGGCGCTTGGCATTAATGAGTTAGGCAACTGACTGGCCGGCTTGGAGTCAGTATAATGGTCTTAACGATTCCTCTCTGCTCACTTGTTTGGGAATGGAATCGGTGACTTGGCACCCAAAAACTGTCAGGCGTAGATTGTTTGGCCCAAACAAGACAGGTCCAAATTAACTCACCACACCTACACCCACATACACCTGTATGCACCACCGAAACCAACTTGCACTCGGTGATATATGATCTTAAGAGGTTGAAAGCCAACTTTAAGCCTCATTCACCCACGCTCCATGTTTACTATAGACTAAATCTAGGCATTTAATGACATACCATGAGACACTATATCTCCAATAAATAGTGCCTAACACTATCCTAACCGCAAGGGTTTTACCTCTCTTCTAAGTCTGTTACTTTAATCCCTATCCGTGGCTGATACTTAAGACATGTACTTACCGCTGTGTCTTATTTCATCTTTATCAGTGGCTAATATTCTACAACACCACACGGCTTCACAAAAATAGAGTCCAAATTAATCATTATTTCTCAGGAGCGTGGCAATGCAAGCATGACCATCCTGTATTCTTTACGCTATACATGTATGCATACTTCAACAGCGTCTACCCCCTCCCCCCTCCAAAAAAAATGCAATATTCATGATATTGGGCATCTCACATTTCCTTTACCAAAGAATGATCGATATGATTCATGTAGCAGAGCAGGACAATATTCATTACTGCAAACATGAAAGTGAAATGGAACAAATGCTTATCACAACCTCACGGTAAACCTGTACAAACTATCTTGTTCTGTTTTTCGTTGCTTTGTTTGTGTGTTTTCTTACAAGAGTCCATAATGTATTTGTTCCCATGGGGCTTTATCGAGACCAAAGCCCGAAGGATTTGGGAATGGCATACATGCATATAAAGAGATAACTCTGGCTCGGTGCATCATCATGTACCGGAACTTATAGTTCTATAGCTCCATAGTGGATGTATTATTCGCTTGTTGTAAAGCATGGGGAAATTGAAGTAGATGCCTTGCAGCTTCATTGGGGATCCGCTATCCACCTCATGTGATGAGGTTATGATAGCATGCGTATGCAGTGGGGAGATGTGTACAGCCTCGCCTGTAAAATGGTCCCATCAGTGGAATAAATGCTTAAGTGGATAGTAACGGATATATGTGTGTTTGAAGAGTAACACCACACTGTGTACGTTGCAATGAGAAAAGGAATTATGTACGCTGTGTGCTGTACATACTGAAATAAATTCTCTCTGTCTCTATCTACCTTTGCTTCAAAATCATAAAAATCTTTGCAGTTAACAAGTTAGTAGGCAGAATAAAGTACCAACTTTCTAGCAGTAACGTAGATATCCAACCGGATTCCTAGGTCGCAACAGTTATCAAAACACATAGCATTTGTGTAGTGTTTCAAACTCACACAAGTACCAAATATTAGTTCCCATGAGAATGCAATTGTCAGGTTATGTGTTATGTCATGAAATACTTTCCAACAATTACACTGGCTTATTATTATATAATATTGTTTGCATAGAACTGTCACACACGTTGGTCTTTTAGTGTGCCCTAGCCTCTGTCCTGAGACTCGGTGTGATGATAACTGAAATCTTCTAGATACATGCTACACACAGTATCTGGATATCGCATAAAAAGCTGCACCTCATGAGGCACTCGGACCTGCACCTTCAGAAATCTTGTGCCATGATGTGTAAAAGTCTGTTGCTCTACCGACTGAGCTAACCGGGCTCAATGAGGCCTGTTATTCTAGTAGCTGCCGGGTGCGACCTGAGCAGGTAATTTTTCGATTGAAGCCAAAAAGGGGAAAATCCATGACTGCACCAACCATTTCAGAGGTTACATCTGTTTTGCTTTCCCCGCGTTGTAACAACCAGCGCCTTGTCTGTTTACTAAGTTTATAAATAACAACATATTTTTTATTAAATTCAAATGCCTTGAACACGAATTCAGAAAACTATGTTAGTCCAGAGCGACAGCATAATCTTGTTTAGTTTCCTGTTATTTTTGTTAGGCATAACGGTGATTATAAGGTTTAACTATGGCTTAAATGTTTTTTTAATGTGGCTGAAATGTATTAGCTACGGTGAGAACCTCTCAGCGAAGATTAAAACGTTTCTATTCGCCTTTATACCTAACAAATTAGTTGACAACTAAATATTCTTGAAACTAAAGAAAACATATTGACTTTTTTGCAAAGAAAATTACTGTTTATGTTGCTAGAATAAGCCGCCGTATGAGTGGGTCTGTATTTCGATCCATTACTACTAACGTTACTTGTAATCAACTATTTAGGGAACTTTGTTTTATACACAACATCAGACATTTGTTGCATGAGCTGGAGAACAATTCTTTTGCTGAGTGGGTGGGGTGGGGGTATCTTGCACTATATTTGGTTATATTTGTTACGGCCCCATTATCAGTGAGCCAGTGCATCATAGTGAAGCGTTGCATCGGTTCGTTTTAATTGTTTTAAAGACACGACAGCCGATATTCAGCATGTTTCCCTTGCATTAGCATTATGGGTGGTGCTCACGTCGCCCAAGGTTTATGGACATGGGTAGTCCTAGAAAGAACTAAATAGACTACTTTGCCCACCCATAAGTTATTCATAACCCGCAGCTACTGTCTGTACCCCGTCTACATGCAGACAATGACGCAAACCCATGCTGCGGCGTGCCAGTGAATCCGCCACGATTCTGTCCTGTAGTTTGGCAAAAAAAAAAAAAAAAACTGGACTGAATTACCGGTCTCCCATATTATTGACGTCTGATATTTTGTGTTTTTTTATATGTCACGCGCAGTGTGGATGCACTAGCCGAAACCTTTAAGTGAGGAATTTTCTCTCGCGGAATTATTTGGAATCCAGGCATTTGAGACAAATTGAAGATGAGGGAAAAAGGATTAATGCTTTTCGCGCATTTTGTTGCCACTAAACAGCTTGTTTTTCTTACGTTGGTGTTGTTTCATCACTTGTCGGCAGGTAAGGCGTAACTGCTATTCCTGGTCCCAGAGTTTCTCTGCACTAGCCTAGGTTTCTACGGAAGCCCTGAACCGCCATGTGTAGAAATTTATTTGGGGAACCAAAAAATAAAAATTTCCATGTTTTTACTCGGAATCTTGAACCGTCACAAAGAAAAAAATGGATTTTTTTTCTAAAAGGCCTGAGCCAAAGTGCTTGAAAACACATAAGAATCAGCTTTGCTTTAAGGAAGAAATCTGAGCAGCTTGCTTGGCTAAGAGTTTGATTTAAGTCAAGTATTTTAAGTATAGTTAAGCATTTTCAAGTAGCCGGTCCTAACAGCCAGGTATTTTTTTTCTTTTTTCATATGAGCCCTGAACCGCCATGAAGAAAGAAATGAGTGTGGGGAATGAAGAAATCCATTTTTTCTCTTAGCTCTAAACCGAAATCAAGAAAAAAATGTTTTAGGCTTGATATTTAAACCCCGGCAGCTCTCTACATGACCCACTTTGGCCCAGTTTAGCGAACAGTCTTACTTGGCTCAGTTTAGCCAAACCGGTCAGTAGTGATACTCGGCCCATTTTAGGCAATATTGTGCACTTGGTCCACTTTGGCCCAGTTTAGCCAGCACTCTTACTTGCCCCATTTTAGCCAAAAGTAGCCAGTAGTGATAGTCGGCTGATTTTAGGCACTATTGCGTACTTGGTTCACTTTAGCCAAGTTTAGCCAAAAGTGGCCAGTAGTGATACTCGGCCCATTTTAGGCAATGTTGCCTACTTAGTCTACTTTGGCCCAGTTTAGCCGACACTCTTACTTTGCTGTCGGTCTATCAACCCTGCTTTCTGTATTGGCCCAGTGTTGATTTAGCCACGTAGCTAGAGCATGTACATGATGTAGATGCTGAACCATACGGTTATAATCCTCAATATCTATATTTCAGAATATTCAGACGTGTGTAGCAGAACCCAGGAGCAGGAATTGGTTGCCGTTTTGTTTGAGGACTATGATCCAGCTGTGAGACCAGTGTGTAATGCCTCGGAATCAGTTGACATAAATCTGGCACTGAAGATTTCCAAAGTGGACGAACTGGTAATATATAACATTTTTTTATAGATACAGACACACAGTTAATATGTGCTCCTTTTGAAATTGTCTTGTCTAAATAGACCCGCTAGTAGTTTGTGCAAATAATTTGGAGCACATACAACACATTATTTTTCAAGTCAAGCGGCTATATCGGATTTTCCCCATGGTCAATTTTCGCTACAGTCTTTGAAGAGCACCTTCCATATGATACGTACCCCCGAATGCTTGCCATATGGTCAGTTTTGTATGCTAACATGGGGCCGTACATGTATGAGCTACAAACACATTGTGATCTTATTTGGGGTGATGATATTTTTCGGTGGTAAAATTAACATACCAAGAGTGTATATATTTCGTTACAATGTTTTACGTCTCTCCTTGTACTAAAGGGATTTTTGACAAAGGAAGACATCTATTTTTTTTTGTTGTTGTTGTTGTTGTTGTTGTGTTTTTTTTTTTGAAACAGAATTCAAAGGAACAGACGCTGACTACCACTGGTTGGATAGCTGCTGTAAGTTGCGCATCGGTATTCTCTAAATTTATCCTTACAAATAAGGCTACCCTGTTACATAATATACTTGTGGTGTAATTAGCCTAGCGCATGTGCTGTTTCGTAAAGAGATACGAAAAACCTAACAGGCATAATGTACTGTGAATTTATATGCATAAGGTAAATGCTGTACGAATATGCACCGAAGTGTGTGGTCAATTTGGGTTTTCGTAGTCCATATCATGCATATGTCAATGTCACATGCATGTAGCTGTGTTGCACATATCAGAGCACACAAACCAAACATCCACGAAGCGTCACTGTATCCAGTGCTGGAACGCGTTTTTTAGGTCACTTCATACTTTCTGTGTCTGCCTTGCCCTCCAAACAAATCAATATAAATTTGACATTTATCCCAATTATTATTCATAAGGAAATTTCTTACTCTAAATGTAAAGCGTTACTTCTAAAGTCAAAACTATCTAAACTTTATTTAAATCTAAAAAGAGGTGAATCTACACAAATCTAATACAGGCTTGAGAATAAATAGTGCAAACTGTTGATAAGGCCATTTACCTTTATTGTTGAATCCCAGTTACAATCATTTCTGGGTTCTTCTTTAAGGGATGGAAAGACAAACGGCTGACATGGGACCCAGACAATTACCAAGGATTAACATCTGTTGTCTTGCCACCAAGTATGGTGTGGCTACCAGAGTTTGTCCTGGAAAATTCGTAAGTATATTAAAAGTCTACAAAAACAGTCCCAGGAACTAGCACATAATACACACTCGTCTTGCAAATAGGTGACTTACTAGCGAGTATGAAATTAAGTGAGAAATAACCTTTATAAAATAATCTTTTCTCTTGCGCTCTTCTGTCCTCCAGGGCCAGTGATCAGCTCTACGTCAAAAGTCATTTTGAACTTTTTCGAGTGACTATCATGCACGAGGGATATATTTCCTGGGCTCCAGGTGGTTCCTTCAAGTCGAAATGTGACATCGCTGTCCAGCTTTACCCGTTCGATGTTCAAACCTGCATGCTGAAGTTTGAAAACTGGATGTATGCTAATTCCCAAGTGAAGTTGGCGGTGGCCCCCTGGGCTGGAACGACACTAGAAAAGTGCTGCCACAGTGGTGAGTGGGAGGTAAGCGAACTGCCCGCAAATACGGTACTAAAAAATATGGAAGATGAAACGTTCAATTCCGTTAGCTTCGGCCTGAAGTTCGAAAGAAAGCCAACGTACTATATCATCAATGTGGTGGCCCCCACCCTTTGTCTGTCGCTGTTGGTTCTGCTGGTGATGAGGCTGCCCGCCGAATCCGGAGAGAAGATCTCTATGGGGGTGACACTGCTGCTGTCGTTTGCTGTCTACATGCTGTTGGTGTCTGACAGTGTCCCGACAACCTCGGATGCGGTGCCTGTACTTGGTAAAGGCAGGGTGTTGTAACATGTCTCAGTCGTTACAAAAACCGTTACCATGACCTTATTATATATATTATTATAAAACGATTATGGAAACGTAGGGGTAACTTAAATTGGAGATAACCGTGCTTAAAGTCCGCGTTCAACCTATGGAATTCATATGGCCTATTCTATTTCAGCGTCTCTGGTTTTGACGTAGCCGTTGACGCCTCATTTTGTTACCCTACGCTAGATAAGGTAGATAGTCGCTTGGGGCTATTATTGTCGAGGTCAGAGATAGAAGCCAGTCTTCCGAACCCAAGCAGATGTCAGAAGAAGAGCGGTTGATAAGAATGTGTTGTCTCAGAGGGCGTAGAGGAAAGACAATCACCACAATCCAATGATATACACTTTGGTATATGTATTTCTCTACCCGGGTAGCAGGTTGGCTGGGTCTTCTTCGGCCACTCAAACAATTGGACTGGAAAGCAGATCCTATTTAATGTTCATCAACTACACACTTTAACAAATCCCTTTTATTTCCAGTGCTATTTCTGCTGTTCGCTATGGTGATCACCACCCTGACTGTGGCAGTGACTGTGGCAGTACTCAGGCTGCACCACGCAGATCCAAGCGATCCCCCTCCCACCTGGCTCAGGGTTCTCACCTACACAATTCTGGTTAGGATCACCTGTCTTAAAGCTCCTTCTGTCTTAAATAATAATTCATTCGATGGTTCTTTTCAAAACAAAAATAAATCCAAACTAGGGTGTCGGCCAAAATATGCCAATAAGATGGAGCCCATTGACCCAATGCCCACGCCTGTACAATCTGATGAAGGACCACATGCACCAGAACGCAGCGAGCAGCGAAACTCTCGTTCCATTGAGAGCAATATGGATTTACATGTAGAATACAGATTCATTGCACTTGTTGTAGACGCCTTTTTTGCCGGATTTTTCTTTCTGTTGTTTGCCATTGGTACCCCTATAATTCTGTATGTGTACCCTGTTTTCTTTGTTCCTACGTAAGGAAGACAAGGAGACCGTCTTAAATCCGATAATCTTTCTTGACCTTAGCCACGAAATATGCACTCTAACATTATGCTAGTCGTCTTAAAGGATCTTACATGTTTAGCAAGTGGTAATTTTAATAGCTCAAATGGATCTACACCATGCAAATAAATGCAATATAAGAAATGTAATGTTTCAATGCATTCAAATGAGATGGATAAAAACTGCTGGACGTCCTCAACTGGATGGTCTTATACACATGGAATATTGTGCATATTGATTATGAATAGCTGCTCAATGTTATAGGCTTTGGCATCTGGTGGAGTGCTGATATGTGTACCATGTCTATTATGAGGTTTTCCCTCAGCCTCAGCCCCTGGTAACCTGCCCCATCAAGAACATCTTTCACTCAATGATACAATTTGGAACATGTGTTTATCGTTTCAAAATAAATGAGGTCTTTACCAAAACATCCAACATTCCAAACCACTTTAATTGTTCTTCACATTTTCAGGAAGTACAGCCATGTGAACAGTCACATTGTGCCTGTCTGGTACCTCACACAATATATATAATAATCGGTTCCGTGAGGCACAAAACATCGTTGTGTGTCTATGGCATCGTCAACAGTTGTTGCTGTTTCTGTTAGAGCCGAAACGGATGCACTTATGAGGCCAGCAATTTCATTCACTATTCTGTAGGCGGGTCAAAAGTTAAGACCCCTATTTAAAGGTGAATAAGAATAGTTGGTTCTACTACAAGTATGATTGTCACAGAGACATGGTATATGTCTGCATTTACCTTATTGACATTGCACTGAAATATTTAGCAGGTTTACTAAACGAGGGTAAATGTAGGTCTGTACCGAGCATTTAAATGTGGTTGAAGAATGTTAATAGTTTACATGTTCATAGTGAACCACAGTATGTGAGTCGGTTTTTTTGCTTAATTTGCCATCTACGATGTGTACATACCGTAATTGTCAAATGATAATGTACAGTCATGTACAAGTAAATGGAAGACGTTTACTATTATATTTCATAAACTTTAAAGGCACATCTATGACATCCTTTGTTGTATATTGCATAAATGTATATTCAGAAAATTAAATAAATACAACGCTTGATGTGATGTGCATTATTTATTTCTTTTTTGGGTTACAACCGGACTCATTATTGTATGCATTAAGAAGAGGTTCCTTTATGTTCCACTGTTGTTGTTTTTTTTTTTGTTTTTTTCCGTTTTTTTTTTAAATATATTTATTTTGGGGGGTTACAACCGGACTGGTTATGGTATGCAATGAACGCATATCACGAAGGCTTATGACAGACATATTGTAATTTTACAAAATATAAAGACCGCACTTGTACAACTGTAGGCTTGGCTGGTGTTTTGTGCAACGATTCAAAAATGTAGTGAGCCTCGTCATATGCCTGCAGTACCAGGTTATAAAGTGCTTGATATAGGTTTTCTCCAATATTTCTGCAAGAACGATTATGGGCTGCCAAATAGAATCTGAATCATGCCATCGGTTATGCCTGGGATGACAAGTATTGTAGATATTCTTTTACGACTGTCGAGGCGTTTTCAAATAATGTTTCCAACCAACATGATGAGTGGACTGGTGGGACTGCGTATGTATTTATTAATTCTGTCAACAAAAATTACAAATCCTTATTGGGACAATGACTCTTAGTAGTGCCCATCTACCATAAAATATTATTTCTTCATATACACAAATATATCTCCGTGTGAAAATTATCCGCCATGATGGGCATCACCAAAGACCCCTTGTCCAGCGCATCCAGGATGTCTGTTTGCACTTTGAGCAGTGCAGTTTGAACTTTGAGCAGTGCAGTCTCCGTGGAATGAAATCTCCTGTATGCAGACTGGTGCACATCATGGAGACATCTGGTACATAGGTGAGCCTCGAGGGATTCACACACTAATCTCTCCAACACTTTAGATACAAAACCTAGATTTAACACAGGGTGACAGTTACGGAGACACACCTTGTCCAGACTTGGGTTGTTAATGAGTGGTCGGACAATAGCATGTTAGAAAGTGCTTGGAAACTCTGACTGTGCTGGAGACATGTTAAGGATGTGAGTGACGATGGAAAGGACGTTGCTCGAGCACTGCTTCGGCAACTGGGTGGGTATTGCATCTAACTAAGATGATTTTGTTGGTGCCCTAGACATTATTTCACTTCCTCTACAGTTGGAGGCGGGTGTGGGGGTTGGGGGCGCAGTCATAGGCTGCCTCGAATAATTCAGCTTCATCAAAGGATACGCCATTGCAGCTCCTGGCACGTGACTCTGTGGTGGATGCTCTGATGGCTGAGATCTTGTCTATGAAGAAGGTATTGACCCTTTCAGTCAGTTCTTGGTGAGACTCATGCTCAGGCAGTGCAGCTCCCACATTATGGTCCAGCAGGCTTCTGGCCAATCTGTAGTGCTTCTTCAGATCTCTTCCGCTGGAAGTTGTCTGCTCTGAGAAGTCTTTCCTGGTTTTAGCACGCTGTGTGTTGAAAAGTCTGCACTATTCACGAAATAACACATAGTGGACTACCAGTTTAGTCTTGTGCCATGTCCTTTCCCTCCTCCGTCTCTCATGCTTTGCTTCACGCAGCTCATCAGTGTACCCTTTAACTGGACATAGAACAGTTTAAGCCGTGAAGACTGAATGTAGTAAAAAAAACTTTTAAAATTCAAAGTCTGCAGCTTCAACCACTTGAATGGCCTTAGATTCAGCGATAGCAACTGAATGCTTAGCCGTAGGCTATATACACAATTAGACTTAATCTACTTAATCTACAGAAAACAGAAAATCTTCGAACTTAATCTGTTCTGAAATGCATAGCACAGGGTTGGTTACTTCTTTTGATAAACAAAGTGTCATATAATTAAGTTTTCTACTGGACTTCTCTATAGGAAAATCGGGCTCAGCAGGCTGTGTCCAATATATGGTCAATATAGAGTTTTGTGCTAATGTCATCTTCACATAATACGATGATGCATGCATATAGCAGTCTTGAAATGCCTGTGCCATCATTTATTAGGCAGCATGTACAAGGCCACAATTTTTCACAACACACATGAATGCTCAAATATTTCGCCTTTGTTACCTGGCACTGCAGAAGCTGTACGCATTATCTTCATAGAAATACGGTATTCTTTTATTTATCCTTACCCCATTGCTTGCACTTCTATGAATGTATCAGGCAGGTCACTGCCAGTTACGGGCGCATGCAATGACGGGGAATAGATGTATGACATAACTTTTTCATGATGGGTATCTAAAGAATGAATAATGTGAATATGGTTGTGTACCCACATCATTAAACCTTAATCTGCTTTACGCGACATATGCCGCGATAAAACAATCCACAATGGTTGCCAAGCGCGACATATGACGCGTAAAGCAGATTAAGGTTTAATGATGTGGGTACACAACCATATTCACATTATTCATTCTTTAGATACCCATCATGAAAAAGTTATGTC
>JAAUYG010158620.1_pt1 | contig 13512 bp, 10 predicted proteins | sample 7278091 | NCBI WGS metagenome assembly JAAUYG01 (sample SAMN14350201, study PRJNA611818) | marine sediment metagenome | isolation source: surface marine sediment (0.6m) | place: French Polynesia: Moorea | collected 2018-08
AAGGAGCAGAGTAAGGCCATATGTTACTATTAAACATTAATAGGAAAGCATGTATGGGAAGTCCAATGACACTATCACATTTGACCTTCAGTAACCTTGAAAGGTTAAATTCAAGGTCACTCTGATTTCGAAGGCTTATATGTTGTAAAGGAGCAGAGTTAGGCCATATGTTACTACTAAGCATTAATAGGACATACATGGGGAGTCCAATACCACCATCACGTTTCACCTTGAGTGACCTTGAAAGTTAAAAGTCAAGATGTTGAAAATGATCTAAAATTGATACATGCATTGTGAGGTACTGTGTGAGAGTTAACCCTAGATTTCAATTGATTTACAAGTCTGAAGAAAATTGCCAATGGCATACCAACTGCAGCTGTAAAGCAGAGCGCAAGGGTCCACGGACCTCTTGTTTAAATATAAAGCTGTTTTTTAACCTAGTTACATGGGCATACTAATATGAGCACCTAGCAAAAACAGCCATTGAATGCCCTGGACGGCTAGCAAGTTTGCCAGCACTCTCTGTAGGCACGGGGCGAGGCTGATTATAACAAACTTTGGAGAGATCGAGTTAATATTCCTGGCCACTCAAGCACTGCTTTAGAGCTACGGTTTCTCAATAGGGATTCCTCCTTGTTATTTCCAAATCGAAGATAGTCACGTACTGGAAAGGCTAATTGCTCATTAGTCTAACAAGTCGTTAACCGTAAGGATTGTGAGTACACAAAGGGACCGACTTCCACGACCGTATCACGTACCCAGCAAAACTGACGGAACGAGGGAAAGAAGAAACCCGGAGACCTTGTTGCGCCATACCACCAGGTGTGCGTTCTGGGCTTTCCCTTTCATTTCCCGACACATAATAACCACAGATCAGTTTTCGGAACCAGGAATCTGCAGTTGTAATTTCCCATTAGTCTAGTATCGCAAATTTTGTCCGGATTGCTACCGCCTTACGTCGCGTGTAAAACCTGGGCATCCGCTCAGGAATACTAGTCCTGATCCGCTTCTTAACGGTGACCCACTGCAACTGCTGGTAATACGTTCTGCCACAGTTGTCAAGATTGCCAACAATGAATATTTTTGTAAAATATTTCCCGGTAATCTAAAAAAAACATTTACCAAGCGCAGGACTGTATTTGTTATTGTTATTCTACTGTCTATGTACATATCTCTTACCATTCAAAATCTGAGTGACCTTGACTAAAGCCTTCAAAGTCGCTCAAGGTCAAATGCTATGGTGTCACTGAACTCCACGATGCATGGTTTCCTACTAATAGCATATGGGGGCGGGGGGGGGGGGGTTACCTCGGTTCCTTTGCGAGATACAAGGTTGCAAAATATGATTGACCTTGACTTTGAATTTCAAAATTCATTCAAGGTCAAATGTGACAATTGACATTTAACTGCCCATATATGGTTTCCTAACTGTATTTTTGATAGTAACATATGGCCTAACCAGCCATCTTTGTAGATATGAGGCTTTGAAATATCAGTGACCTTGAATTTGAAGTTACAAGATCATTCAATGTCTACTAATGCAGTTGGCCTTTCCATGTATGACTTCCTATTAGTGTCTAATAGTAACCACAGGCCTATCTCTTGCCGTTATAGGCACCTGAGAACATTTCTGCTATCTCTGAGAAACGTTTGTTGTATATGTTTCTATGCAACAGTCGACACAAATATTACTTATTGGAATTGAAAAAAGATGAAATTTGACAATGTGGCCGATGCGAAAATGAAAAGTTGCACATATTTTGAAAATGGCTAATCAATCGTACAGCGAAATAGACTGAAATGTGGGTCTTGGAGGGTACTAGTAAAACCTATAAAGGATATATTTTGCCCTTGTAGTGTTCAAGGTTATTTGGGGTCATTCAATGCATTGTTCACAAAGTCGCCAGTTATTGGAAAGCATTTGGTCGCACAGCTACTAGCACAGTAACACTCATCTCTGACTTTGTAATTTTCAGGGTCATTTGGGGGTTATTTGGTGCACGTTTCCCAAAATGGCATGTAACTCGAATATGGTGGACGGAGAGCGAAACGGATTTAAATATAGAGCTTTTCGGGTCATTTGGTGTGGTTGTCTCAATATTCTTGTGATGGTACATTTGTTTAATATCTTCAGTGGTCATACTGACTGCTGTTATCAAGCAGATCAAGGCACATGGACCTCTTGTTTATGCACAGACTGAGAAAGGGAATATGTTCTTCCTTAACAATTTAGACGTATTTTTTAATCTGCACTAATAATATTGTACTTTAAGTACGAAATCTAGTGCTATATCATTAAGGTTTTTTTTCTAATAAAAGACCCGTTTTATCTATTTAACTGGCTAGCTATTATGTGTGAATGATGGGATTCATGAGAAAAAAATATCCCTTCCCAAACGGGTAAGACATTGAAAAGTGTTAAAGGAAGGAGAAAGCATTATGCTGATATACTGTTTGAAGTTATCCAAGGTCAAGGGCCCCTGGCGGAAACGTCTCCCTGCGGGGGTCATTAGAAAATATTGCCATCTATAGGATATCAAGCTTAGATGATTGGTCAAATTATTGCACATATTGCACATCTATTGCTGTACCCCTCACTTGATCCTTCGGACACAGAAAAAGTTTAATCTAGCCGCACAATGTTGGCAGCCCCTCATTGTTTTAAAGAAGTCGTGAACCAGGGATGCGCTGGAACCGCTAGGGGTCCTGTGCGGTTGTTCGTTACCGGGAAAATCCCTGAGTGTCTTCTTGCCGTTTAACCTCTTTGGTCTGATCAAAGACCGTACACATACACAGTTTCAGGGACAATTGTGATATCTTAATTTGCATATATGTTTTTTTCTGAAATTTTATTTCCCAATAGAGAAGGGCTACATCAAACTAAAACGCACTGGTAGAATACCTTTTCACCTTCTTCGTTGACGTACTGCAGACGGACAAGATGAAAGTATCACACCTACCCAGCGCAAAGTCAAATTCACTCGTCTGTAGTACGTACACGTAGGTGTATGTAAAAGGCTGGATGTTAACTGCTGTCGACAAAACACGACATACGCGTATCATCCAATCAAATTGATACATTCAAATGGTAATTTCGTAGCCTAATTCCGTCTTTCGTAGCCGACGGAGTAGTGCGTTCGACTTCTTCTTCTTCTTCTTCTTCTTCTTCTTCTTCTTCTTCTTCTTCTTCTTCTTCTTCTTCTCCACAAGCCTCGCATGCATACACACCTGTAGCAAACACGGGTTGGGGGTGTAACGAATCAAACGGCGTTTGTGGCGATGCCTTAAAACAAACCGTAAAAGGGGCGAAAGATGTGCAATGTCTGGTGTTATTTTCTGAATGAGAGAGAATAAGAGGTTTTCTTTTTTATCATGACCATCCTATTGACACGTCGCTAGAACAACAATGCGTTCAGTCGGTTCGGGAATGTTGATGATCAACAGGACCGGCAACGCACGCCACCGGCTCGTTATCTTACGCCACAATGCGCCGACAGAATCGATCAAGACGTCCATCGTATGGTGCAATATAGCACGCCACTTTTATCTGCTTTAAGCGTTCGTTAAGCTCCTGAGTTCCCCCAGGTCATTTGCTCGCTCAACTGCCCATGTCACCAAATCGCTACAACTCGCTAACGCTGACTTGACCCCCGGAGCTACGGACACCTTCTGAATGCGAAATTTGAAAACCCTAACAGCGACCGCCCGCCCCTCGGAACCAGTGGGCCATTGTGGCGGGGTACGCGGTCTGAGAAGCGAGAACTAAGGTCTGAGTGACGGTCCAAGCCACAGGTCCCCGGTCCTAATTCCCAGTTCTCCGTGTCAGTGACGGCGTGAAGCGATTTCTCACTTGAGTTCTTCCCGACCCAGGGAAGCCAGTGTTACGCCGTGTGGGGAGGAACCACACAGATGAAGCGTTCCCCGGGAGTTCACAGGCAAACAGGGCCGAACCCCTAGTCACGGCTATGAATGAGTCCGGCAGAGAACAGTTGGGCTCGACACCTGTGTTCGTGGAAGTTGCGGAGCTCTAGCGAGCCGCGGGGAGGCCCTATTCCAGACAAATAGGATCATTGTCCTGGGAGGGAGGGTGCGGAACAGACTCGCTACTCTGGGCACGCCCACAACCGCCCAACCTACCCCCGAACCCTCGCCCTTCAACGTTCACATAATTAGTGTATCATTTTAAAGCGGAAGGCTACATAAAAGCCCGGTATGGCACTGAACAGCACTCGGCGTCGGAGAAAACTCTTTCGGCTGCTCTCCGTCACCAGAAACTGAGAGAGGTCCCAGAAAGGTGAAAGGGGCGGGTCGGGGCAGCTGTTTCTGCAGCCCTGCAGGCCAGGCAGGGTCACGCTAATAGAGCGCTCCCTCAATACGTCAGGGCCCGGGGTTATTATGTCCCCGGCTAATGGAATTTTACACAACATTGCCCAGTCTGTATGTAACAGGCTGACGGGACGAAATCATATTGGGCCCATTGCAACAAGCATCTTCAACTGCTTCTTGGAGAGCACGAGCTTGCTCTCCAGCTTATTGTGACCGCGAGAACCCTTATTAAGCACGCTTGAATTATTTGTTTATTAGTTTTCTTAATCTGGGTCGACAAATTACCAAGTGCCAATTCTCGTGTATTTTTGCCCTGTAAGAGTACGCCCCACGGTGCTGTACTGTCGGAAGTGATCCAACCTAGCAACCTGTTTGGGTGCATATTAATGGTCGGTATAACAATGACATGCATTTCCAATGTGAACTACTAGTTAACACTATAAATTCCAATTTCCCAATGCTACAACATAAAAAAGTTCACCAAAGGGTTAAAATGACAACAAAGGGCGGTCAGTTTTGTTTGCAATATGACCATGGTCAGAGCAGCAGTGAATGCACGAATCCCAGACAGTTCTGCCCAAGAATCAGAGACACCTGCATACGTGTCTGTGGCACGTCGGCAACTTGATCCCGACTCGTGCCGCTGGTGTAACAGTGCCGTCTACTTGTGTTGCCTTCCGCAGGGACCACTCGCCACGCCAGCGGCGTGTTACTCTAGCCGCCTGGTCAGAGGAGTCTATTAGAAGAAAATGTCTAATTTCACCGTGTCTGTGGCCTTCTCCTCGTGTTACACATAACCAATTACACGATTGCTACAAGAGGCCCTGGTGGGGCCCGAAGCCAAGCAACACCAACTCAGGGCTTTATTTGTTCTTTTAGGAGGTGCCCAAATATTTACAGGCCAGTCAATTTGTAGGTCCTCTAAATTTGATTGCCTGGTAGTTAGGGCGAACTGGTGATGTTTAAGTTCCTAGAATCCCTGGGAGCGGCCCGATAGAGAGGTGAAGCCTTTTTCAACATTTGTTCCAAATCTCCTATTTGCAGTTCGGCACTAGCAAGCAATATGCGTAAGTATTGGTGCGGGTGAAAACACTTAGAAAAAATGTGAAGTTTATTCATGCAGTGAACTTATTAATGGGCAGAACAGGACATCACAAAGTGTTGTTAAAAATTTAAGCGATTTCATTTAAATATACTTTCTAGTATAATATATTGACAACTGGTCACTTCATAAAAAGCAATATTTTGGCGCAACACAGCACATAATAACACGGTAAAATTGTAAGAAAATAATTCCACCACTATAGGGAAAAGTACGGTGCGGGTATGGACACATTAAGTGTTGCGAAGTTAATTATTCAAATCTTGAGAAATGTCGAATTAGATAGATATTTCAAGGTTTATACACACTATCCACATATAACTCATCTTTAATATGTGAACATGGATAGTACAACAGCCCTAACAAATATTGCCAATGGCCCTGTTTGTCAAACGTATAATGAATCGCAGTGCCCATCGATGAGAACTTACATTTACAATATGAATATCTCAACCAGGAAGGGTCCAACCGTTATAGTATACAGTTTAGACCTGGGGTTCAAGTACTGTACTTGTACTTTGTACTTGAGTACCCATTTTTCCGTTTACTTGTATTTAACACCAGACATGGGTTCACGTATCAATGATTTTACTTGAATTAAGTACAAGTACTTTCACAGACCTTCAAGTACAAGTACTCAACACATATGTCAAATATAAGTACAAGTAGTGTTACCAGGTACAAGTAGTTTTAGAATTTAAAACAAAAGCATGAAATTGGCGTACCACACATATGCATCACAGGGTGTGCCCACATACCTGCCGCAATGCTGATGTACATCCAACAGCTGTTTGCTGGGGCAGTAAATAATATTACTAGAATTAATGCCCTTTACAAACAGCTTCCTGTGATGTCACACAGAATTTCCCCAGTTTCAAAAGACAGTTCAGGCAAATTATACAAGATGTGCTTGGCCCAAAAGCAATTCTCTGGACTTGAGGTAGTAGTGTTAGTAAAGAATGTATCATCAAGGTACATGTATTACTCTTACATCAAGTACAAGGCCAAGACACAGACACTAGACGACTAAAGGTGAAGTACACTGCACACAATGGCAAGACTTGAAGTACAAGTATTCTATCTATGACAAAGCACAAGTACTCGGCAATGGGTTCCTAAGTACCATGTACTACTACAGACACTTACGTCAGGTTTCGTACTTGTACTGTATTGTACTTGGTTATATCCAATGGCCGGCTACGTGTACTTGTATCAAGATAATTGAATTATCAAGCGCTTTTTCAAGTACTGCTCAAGTACTCTTCAAACTTAAAGTAACTTACTACTACATTATTGTCATACTCCAAAATGTTTGAATTCCAAAATCAGTGTAAACAATCTGATCGTTTCCGGCGATGATATCGTGTCAAAAAGGCTCGTCTCGGGGTTTTTCGTGCGTAGAAAAAAGTTTAACCCTACACGACGTGTGCCTAAAAATCTAGTTGTCTGTATTTAAATGCATCAGTGATTTATGCAATAAATAATTCATGCACTCATCCGATAACCCTTTATGTTTGCATAACGTGGTTTATCTTCACTTCCATAAAGTAGTTTTCACTTTCCCCCACAATAAAGAATTTTTGAGTTATTCTACACTTGCACTAATGTCTTTTATTTTCATCCAGGAGAGACTCGGTCTTTGCTTTGGCCATTCGAAGCGTATCAGTTTTATTTTAACGTTAATTTGTCTTCACGCATGAAATCTTTATTTTCAGCCCAGTATTTATCCTTGGAGTACAGCCTTTACTTTTATTTTAATGGATTAACCAGCCAGACAGCAGTGTTTGCATTCACACAGAACATAAGCCGCTTCTCCACGAACAATTAAGGTTGTAACATCCTTGGTAGAATACTTAGTCTCTTAATATTGGAGAGCTCTGTTACTCAACCCAGAGTTAGTCTTTAATATAGCCGTAATTAGCCGTAATATAACCATCGAGTTTGAACCGCCACTTCAGACCAAAATGGCAGTCTTTATTTCACATCAGCCACGAACAAACTTCCTACGTTAAGATCAAGAGTAAAGAATTCGTTCCAGAATCAATTAATGTATTTGTGTTCTTCCAAAATGGTGCCTTTACATTTTCAGGAACGTTACGTGTACAAGAGATTTTACTTTCACCCATAATAGATCTTTACATCAACCCTTAAAACGCATGTACAATGTGTGTGTTGTTGTTGTTTTTACTTCAACCTTTCTACACATTAACAAACAAAGTCGGCAATCTCTCATGATTTCCTTACGGCAACAATAAATTTTGATGAATTTAGTTTGTGTTTACATCTTTCATGTCGTTTATACTCTCAACAATACCCATCTTCCATCCGCAGAATTGTGCAATGTGCATGGGTGTTTGCGCTTCCACACTATTTACACTCTCTAAAAGTATTTGGTTAAACGTTGGACTTTTTTCTGCCACATAAGAATATACTTTGTTCAACTAGAATACTTGCAACGATCATACTGTGGTAATGAAAACAGCTTCATGTGCCACCTCCATAAACCAAATAGACTTATCTGCTCTCTGCCTTCTGCACAACTTAAACTCTGGAGTTTTACATTCATCAATAGAATCAGAAGTCTATTAGTCGCAATATGTGTCACATTTAGAAAGATTGAACTGCTGTTTGAATAATACATCCGATAGAAATGTCTTCAGAGGTACATTACCCACACTCAACAGTGGCTGGGGCTCTGATTGTAACAAGCAGCAATAGTACAGCAGCAGTAGCGGTAGTAGTAGCAGAAATAGGAGTAGCAGTAGCAGTAGTAGTAGTAGTAGTAGTAGTAGTAGTAGTAGTAGTAGTAGTAGTAGCAGTAGCAGTAGTAGTAGTAGTAGTAGCAGTAGCAGTAGCAGTAGTAGTAGCAGTAGTAGTGGTGGTGGTGGTGGTTATTTCCAACGAGAGGGAAGCCATCTCATTGCTGTTACTGTAGCCAGGCAAGCCACATGTGAGATAAATTCGGTTAAAACATACCTTTATCCTATGCACACCCAATCCCTTTTCAACTGACACTAAGTAGATAACTTGCACTATTTTCTCTTAGTTGGGGTCGCGTATTTCTATATGACTTACTACAGTGTTTATCGACAGTTAAACTGTATGTTGGTTATGAAGTCGCTTCGTTTTAATCGGTAGCACTGGGAAGCTCCAGTTGAGCTGATTTCCCAAAGATTTTATGTTCTCTATTCCCAAACATTTTATTTTCTCTAGTAACTATAAATTTTAAAGACAACCCATTAAATTAAATGGAGAACTGTCTTCTCGTGATGCAGTATAAACACTGGAACACACATTGTTAAAAAATAATAATATATCTTTATTCGTACTCATAGTACACTGATTGGAATTTGAAACATCAACATGTCCTATATCTTGTTCACAAAGACATTTTCATATCATACTCTGGCATTAGCCCGTGACGGGTTTCGAACCCGTGTCACAGGGGTATCTGTCACTCTGCCCGGCGCCTTAACCATTCGGCCACCGAGGCAGGGACTGTCATTTTGATATGGTTTCATGGGGTACCCCTTTGATACGCTTAAGCTTGCAGCTTTCTTTGAATGCCTCAAAGAAAATGACTTGTTTAGAACGTATGCTTGAAAAGTCAGCCAGAAATCCCATTCTTGATTAAAACATCCATTTTGGACTTGTGAACAGAGGATGGCAGTGAGCGACAAACCCCGAGCACACTCCTTCGCCTACGCCCAGGAACTGCAGGCCTGGCTTGGTTGATTGTCGTCTGAGATGTACTTGCGGGGTTGTTGTAGTCGTATTAACCAGTTGTTAACATTGTCACGCATCCATGGACTAAAAACGAGCGGTACGGTTTAAGTGTCATTAGCGACTTCCTTAGTGACTGTCACTCCGGGAACTGCAAAGCACTTTACAGCCACGCCAGTCCGTCTGTCTCGTCCCTCTCTTTCTCTGTCGAGAAGACCATTCACTTCCGGCCTGGCTTTTTGTCCACGCGTAATCACAAGCAGGAATCAAGCCCCCGTCCCCAGTTAGCGGTGGGAGCCGGGAAGTCACCTGTCCCGCTTCTCCACAAGAGCCACACGAGTAGCACTGAAGCCCCGGAGTCCCCGGCGTAATTCCCGGCGGCTAAATCGTATCACTTCGCTCTAATGAAGCCCGTAATGTGACAATTCCACCAATATTTCATTAAATTACCCAAATTTGGCGCGGCCGCCTGTTTACAGACAGCCAGTGATAGCCCTGGCTCGAGATAGGGTAACGAAACGCGATGCCGTCCTTTCCCCCGGAACACGGGGCAAAAAGGAACCCTTATTTAGCCCGGCGAAAATTAAGCGTCTAATGTTTTTTCCCGCCGTTTTCGCCCGGGTCGGGGCGGCCCAGACCTCTCTCCTACGGCATTCCTCTCGCTCCATGTGAGGCATTATTAGGTTTCGCTGAGAGGTGAGATTCAAAGGTGGTCGGTCGGGAAGGGGGGTCTCCCCCATCCCGTGCTGTAATGAATCTGATTATTAAAGCACGGCTAATGGGCCCGGGGCTCCCCAGCCAACCCTATAGCCGGGATCACGCCCCTAAGGTGCGTCCTTAGCTTGAAACTTGCTTTTCTGGCGCGAGTTTGCAAACCTGCCAACACCTCGCGTGCGTAACTTACCCCCGAGGCTGTCCTTCCGTTCCCGGTAACATTGGTAACAGGGGCGGAAAACACTATGTCGCTGACAGATCCCAGTACATGTCCGCTGCCTGTTACACTGGCGGGCATAACACCGCACAGACATGCTCGCTCAAATGGAAATACCCAACTGGGGTGTGGAGACAGTACTATAACCAGTGATCTACCAGATCGGCTGGGCCTCGTGAAAACGAATAATATAACACTACTACAAACATTACTGGCTAAAAGTCCTCTTTATTTAAATCTATGCAACACATGTACTTGTGGACGGTGTAGCCCATGCAACCAAATATAAACACGTGAAAGGACATTTAGGGTAGACTCGATGACGCTTCTGTAGTCCATATACTTTCTTTTTTTATTTCACAGATCTCCCTTCTTGCTCCGGGTGCTACAGATGTTTGGCCATGCTGTATATAGACACTGCGACGCACAACTGCATGGGACGGCTTCCTCAAATGAGACAGCTTCCTCATACATGCACACAGCGCGTTAAACATTCATAATTAAAAGAGGGCTCTTGTCGTACATCAATCTCTTCCCGCAATTCCGGGCTTAAGGACGATGTGTGTACCATGATACCCAAATCTATGATGAATTACATTGCTTTCAAACATTTATAAATTAGCTTTGTAGTAATTGCATGTCCTGATCTTCTGTGTATATCCATAGTTTGGGGCTGGCACAGCCTGGGGAGGAAGAGTCGCTACAGCGGAAAGTGGAGACAAACTGTATGAACATGGCACGGGTTAAGGCTAGTCCTGGCTAAAATCTAGTTTAAACCCCTGGCTTGACGTAGGTTGAAACCCAGAGGGTATGGAATACTCCCCGTATCGTCTGTGGCTAGTTGAGGGCAGCATCGTCTGCCTTGAGAATTCTCCTTCAGACACTCTCAGCGCTCCATAACAATCTGTTTGCACGATTTCAATTGGCCTCAGTTGGTCACACTACAACGAGAAGGGACTCTTGAACACAGTCATATTTTACAATTGCATTGAGAGGGTTTTCAAGTCGACGGGATTATTCGCGGGGGTGGGATGGGTGTGAGTAGGTGGAGTGGAGTGGGTGCGGGGGGGGGGGGGGCACAGCTTTTCCATTTGTCTGGCCTTCCTCAGCTGTGATTTTTTTTTAAATGTCACAGATCCGTGTGCGTTGAAGGACAAGACATTACAGAGGATTAAATTCACGACGGTAGGACGAAACTGGCTGTGCACGAGCCATATATGTCTGCAGGCATTGCTTGTGCCGGGTGAGTGCCTGAGGCGGCCAGTCCGCCTAGCCCCTGGCACCGGGGTATGTATGGCCATACCGAGATTATGAGGCAATCTGCTATGAAGAAGGAGCCATTTATCACGACGAAGTGCAACCCCAAAGGCACTCACCGTCATCATTAGTTTTAACACTGAACTAACACCGGTAATTTTAACAGCCAGGCGATCCTTAATTGGTTTACTTTTTCAATTTGTCCCATCTTGTCCAGACAAGGTTGTCTTCCGGCCGACTTGGCCCCTTCCACGCACGGCTCTAAAAGGAAAGTTCCTCGGGCCCCGGGGGCGTTTTTACGTCCGCACGAGATGTGAACTTGGAGGAACGTGCCTCGCGACCCGCCAACTCCGTCCACGCTGCCAAATGAGACGCGGCCTAATTTGCTTCCCAAGGTAGCCCAGCAATTTACCTGTGAACAGCCGAGGCGGAAATAACTAGCCTGCAGGCACCTTTGCCTCAGGGGCGAGGGCATAACGGAAGCTTTAAAAATTCAGGATAAAATAGCAGGAAGGAAACGGCTGGTCGTGCTAAAACGGTTTGACAAACGAGAAAAAAAATACTAGGGTATTTCCGTGTATTTCCCGAGGCTATTCATTTTTCTGCCCATCTCTTCATTACTTGACTGATAAACTTGTTAATTAGTTCCCGCTTTTTTTTGTTGTTGTTCTGATATATTAATACACTTTCACTGTTTCGTTTGTATTGTGTGATCATTCTGCAGTCATTAGTCTCGGGGTGCTCATTTGGTATTTTTTTTTTTTTTTGTATTTATTCTGTCACATTATGGGAAAAAAACGAGCAGGCCAAGTACGTCCAAAATATGACATTGTCAAACGTGTCTTACCAATTAGAGTCCCCAGTGAAAACTGTCACTTCTTCCTGTATTCAGTAAGTCACGGTAGACCGTGCGAAATCTGTCACCGTCCAAAGACAACTGCTTTCAATGGCCTTCAAGCGAAATACAGTTTGGTTCAGTCTTTTTAATACGCCCATCCTTGTGCAGGGGTGTCGCGCGCCTTTGTCGCCAAATTAGGTTCCGGCCAGGCGTGAGGTAATTACGACGTTAGTCTCTCGGTGACAAACGACAGAGAGAGGGTGACACACGCACTGGGACAGCGGACTCAGAGCGAGAAAAATGTGTGTGTGTTGGGGTGGAGGGAGCGCGACAGTTGGAGCAGGGCACACATAGGCCGGAGGCTTACCCGAGGTCCTCAAAAGCCCATATAAATCTATAACGCGTAGCTTATCGACAAAGGTTGTTTTTTGATCCATTAAGATTGGATGTAATTTATTGCGCTACATTAGATCAAAGTAATGGAAAATTAAATGGTACAAATTGCGGTTAGTATTGTTAGTCGGATGAGTTGTGTGCTTGAAATTGTAGATCTGATCGCTTTATGAAAAATCAATTTCATAAAGCTATTAAATCTACAATTCCAAAAAATTTGTTCAGCTAACTATGCCAAGCATATAGACAACCGAGAAAATGCTTCCAAAGTAAGGTGTTGTAGTCCAGCGTTTAAACTAACTGGCCCAATCTTGATGATGTGTCAGGCCCAAATGCACGAAATTTATACATTTTTACCAGTACTATACACTAATGCAAACTGTACGTAAAACGAGAAGAGACACCTGATCATACTATGCTACAGATCACCAAGTGTTTCGTTGTTATACGTGTGTGGAATTTTAGAATCCCAGTTACTCAGATGACCGTCCAACTTATTGGTTAGATAAATGAATGAAGAATTGATTCTAATAAATAAATAAGACGTTAATATAGCTGGAAGAGGTATTTAGAAGCAGTTTATGATGTTATTTTTGTAATTTTGCAATTTAATAATTTGTAATATGAATTCAGTTAATGGGGGCACTTATTATGACGTATTAGCATTCAGCAAGTCAAGCATACAGTTTAACTCGGTCTAAATATGTAGTAGTACCAACAGCCGTAGTAGTAGTTGTAGTAGTAATAGTAACATTAAGATCAGTACATAGCTTATGGAACCCAGCCCCTTCAGGGTTATAAGTCCCGAACTCCCGATCAATTCAAAACAATTTTGTTAATTTCACAAAGCGGACAGAGCGGTACATACATTTTTACTCATTACGACAAATATATTCTAAAGATATGTGATCATGCGTACAGACATGCTTTCCTGATACCAAA
>JAAUYG010005236.1_pt1 | contig 13511 bp, 8 predicted proteins | sample 7278091 | NCBI WGS metagenome assembly JAAUYG01 (sample SAMN14350201, study PRJNA611818) | marine sediment metagenome | isolation source: surface marine sediment (0.6m) | place: French Polynesia: Moorea | collected 2018-08
AATCACCACGCATACACCTGCATACACCACCGAATCCAACTTGCAGTCGGTGATATGACCATGAGTGGTTGAAAGCCGACTATAAGCCTGATTCACCCACCCACCCACCCCAAAAGTTCACCAGAATAATTATCATGATTGGCGCTTTCAAAACCCACACACTAGTTTACCTGTTGGAAATTATACCTGCAGGAGTCAATCATGCTAATCCAACTTCCCAAACTCATGTAACAAATTTCTAATTCTAACCAAACATGATTTTTTTTTTACCATAGATAGGTATTGATAAATGGTGAAATCCCATACAGGGCTTACTGACTGAACGTCTATGTGGTCGGGGGATAACTTACGTCGACTGTCCCGAGGACTTTCACCAGCACTCGCATCAGTGACGTCGGTGGATTCTGATTGGCTGTTGTCTTCACTTCGATCGTCCTCTCCATCGTCAGTGTGGGCACTCTGCTCACCTGGAAAACAAAATTGAGGTATATAATGGCTGAGTTGTGGCAAATGATTCACTTATTAACACATACAATGACAACATCAGCTTTTTGATTCATCAGACTTTGAAGAAAATCCAACCGTACCTGCCAAATGCCAGACTTCTTTTATCATTCATAATAAGCCAATACAAGCCAAGGAAACTGACAGTCAAGTGACGGTTAGCTTCACTGATACATGAACTTAAAGAGATTAAGACTATGGATCATGTCTTGTTAGCAATAATTAATTTCTGAATAATGACTGGGAAGATTGAGATCCTAGTGAACACTAGAACAATGACGACCTTGACACAACTTAAGGTTCTGTTGTCAGTTTTGCACATTTATGATACAAAAAAGTTTTAGTTTTTTAAATGCCAGTTATCAATGGTATAAGTATTAGACTACTCTAGTTAGCATGTTAGTAGTAATACCCCACCTTTAGTGGTGTACAAACTGATGCAGTCATAACAAAACCTTATATACTGGTAGGTGGTAGTAAGCAGGGGAAGCTTTTGCATTGAGGGGTAAGGGGGCAATCAGGTGGATCATGTCAATGAAGGGGCTAGCATGCAGCAACACTCAACATGGGGGCAGGGCTAGCGCTACCTACAGGTATTAGCCACTCAGTCATAGGCTAAGAGAATCCCGATGTGGCCAAAAGAACTGGTTTGCTTTTAGCCACGATGGCTAAAGCTTTAAACATGTTTTCCATACAGGGAATATAGTTTACGTGACTCAGCACAATATGTGCTGGCTGAAAATTTACTTCTTCAGATAGCAGTTAACATGCATTTAACCTAATGCATGCATATATCTTGATTTATAGTTTGTTTACTGCAAAAAATCCAATAGTATATGACCTTTTACAAAACAAGTCTTGTGGCTGAACGAAACCATCTGCGGCTACAAGAAATGTTATCTTTTAACCACGGTGGCTAACCAGGGATACATCATAGCGCTAGCCCAGTGGGGGATAATATCGGTGTTACAGTACTTAGTGACCAACTGACCATACACACGGCATAACCATTCTTAAGAATACACACGTACAGTGGATGCTTGGAATTAAGACTACCCAGGGACTACTCAAAACTGGTCCTAATTTTGAGGTTGTCTCGTTTGTGAGGTTTCTTAACATTGAAAATACAGGTATGGTTCTGCTGAGAAGTGGTCTTTGTTCCGAGGTGGTCTTAATTCTGAGGTGGTCACAAAACAGGGTTCCACTGTGGTTCAAATACAGCTGTAAAATACATGTAAGTATAACCTTTGTAGCATTGTGCAAGCTTCGGTATTATTTTACAAAATGTTAGCACTTTATTACTTTATTAGCTGTCGTACATATTACAATGGTAATGAGCATTATAATTCGTGTCTGTGTTATACAATGTAATAGTTAATTATTCACTATTTACATAATTAATGTTTCACATGGGAAACCCCACACAGACTGCTCTAGGGGAACAAACTGCATTTCAAGATGGTGTATCAGTAACCTACAGGACCGTGATCATGGTCAGCGCTGTGAAATAACCATCTTTTTTTTTTGTTTGTTTTATTCAAATGATAGGTTCAACTCTTTACTGATCACAAATCAACCCTAGCATCATTACATGTAGTTTGATGGATAACACCAGTAAGCCATACTAACGATTTTATCTTCATGAAAAAGAACAAAGTCTGGTGAGATACATTCTATACTAACAAATGCAATGTCATTCCATATATTTACATTGTCACATTAACTTACACTAAATCACATCATAAGGCTCCAAATCAATCATTGGTTACATATATATTAAATTAATTGGTAATTAAACTATCCAAACCAAAAACAGTTCACGAATCAGTCATATATGTACATGTATTCAAGACTCCCACTAACCGTTGCCATGGTTATTGCCATAATCTACCCCAAGGAAACGTCATGCAACCACAAACATCTGTACCAAGGTACACCACTGGCCTCAGTTACCATGGTTACCCCCCAGCCCAGCAACCAACCAGAAGGCCAAGCATCCACCTAGCAATTCAAACCAGGACCCCTGCTGATAGGTCTACCTAGCTGTGCCCAGAATTACCGATAACCACGAAACCTTAGTTTCCAATCCACGAGCACAGTCACTCTCTGAAACGTCATCCTCTACTGCTGATGTTGCCTATCTATTAGTGCTACAGGGTATACAGAAGTTTTCGGCACATGTATACCGATATTTTACAACTTCAAAATACTAGCAATATTTGTAGTACATGCATGCACATCCTTCCCAAATTTCAAATGCGAACCATGAAATCCAAACCAAGCAGTCTCTGGTGTCTTAAGTTCTCCGAGTTAATAATGTAGTCAATCCAATGTCAACTTGGCCCAAAGGCATCAAACTCCACTGACCACATATACAGGTTACTACCCTGTATGACAAACGTACGGTGTACGTATACCGGTACATGTACTTGCCCTAACTAACCCTTACAAGAACAGTTGTGCCAAAGACAGAAGTTGATGCTCTCAGGCAGTACCGTATTTGACTTCTAAAGCTATGTAGATGCACATACATGTCTTTCAATCCTGCAGAACAAGGGCATGAAATCAGGCCGGCAATGGATTAGTGAAAGCCGTGGACCATCTGAATTATTATGTACATGTCAAGATGGTGATAGGCACAAACCTCTGTGGAAACCATCGAAAAAAAAATCCCCGAAAGCCTGCTGGAATGTTTAGAACAGAAATTCTGGGGAATCCCCAGATACAGGCCTAGCCTTGGCTGGGAGGAATTTAACCGAAAGGCGAGGTTGAAAGATGTGCGCAGTAAAGTACATTTGCCAAATTAATACACCACTTCATAATGCTGTGGTTTTAAGACTTTTTAGGACAGATTCGGTAGTGTGGGGTGCACCACATTGCCATTGATAACAATATTTTGAGCTATCTACATGTACCGGTAACACTATCTAATGTAACATGTGTAATCATGATAGTAATTAATGGTAAATAAAAATTTCAGCAAACTGAAATGTCCATTCTAATGTTGTTGCCATTAGTTCAGATGTAAGAACATCAATTACAATCAATGTAAAATGATTTACAAAGAAACAGTCTGGGTGGGTTCTCGGAAACATGGAACTGTGCATTAACCATGTTAACTAGAAATAACTGTGCTGGGTTGTACTACTTAAGAAAAACAAACAAACAAGGTAAGGGAACTGTGATGATGGTACCAAAGCTATCATTCTATGCGAATTTTAATATTTAACGGAGCTATAGAAATCAAGTGTATCGTATTATGGGTGAAAGATGGCACACTGGGATCACAGAATAATCATAGCCACAAACTTAACTAAGAACCAGCCAGCCAATCACAACCAGCCACATCAACTGTCCTAGCCAATCACAAGCGGCCATTCAAACTATGGCCAGCTATAGCCAATCAGAACCAGCTTTGACATCTGTGCCAGCCAATCAGCATTCCAGCATGGATGATTCAGGCAAATCTGAACTGAAGAAGGAAGAAAGGGAGGAATGGAGGAAGATTCTGCAAGCTAAGCATGCTGTAGTGGCTCCACCTACCAGCAAAGCGAGGAAATGTACAGCAAATGCACACCATGCTAAACCAGTCGGACAGAAAGACAAGACACCTACTTGGAGGCATGCAATCCAAGGTTTTCATCGTTTTGAGCACCCTACCCTGTCTACCTTGGCCGCTCTGGGCGTGGGCCTCGCCCTCTCTGGGGGGTTTCACAGGGGGCGTTGGCGGGACTCTCTTCGCATCGGAGCCACTGTCAGGTGTGGTTGCTTTGATGGGTGTACTCGTCTCTCGACTCTCCGATGATGGCGGCTCTGTATCAGCATTCCCAGAATCCTTCACTTCATCTAAAGACGCCATATCTAATTTAGGATATAGGGTATAGGTGGGCGAGGCATCCTTTGTGCTGTCCTTACTACTGCTGTGTTGGGGTGTGGAATCCTTCGGTAGAGGCGGTCGTGGTGGTTTAGCTGGGGCCACGTCGCTAGGACCAGTCTGGAGGGAGGCTCCCACAGCCACCGAATGTCGAACACTATCACTACCACTGGCTGACACGTAACTGGGGCTACCCATGACGGTCTTACGTTTCCGTGGTGCAGGCACTGGGGTGGTAGAGCTTGTAGGGGGTGAAGGAGCGCGAGCTTTCTCTCGTCGTAGCGACCTAGGACTCAATGTACTCGTGGAGTCTGGCTTTACTGGCGACACCCCGCCTTTACCATGGTAACCGTCTGGTAGTGGTGGTCTCCCTGGTTTACTGTCACCAGCACCGGACTGGGTTGATTTGGTGACATTGTCCTTGGGGGCTGGGTTGTCCTTGGTAGGACTAGTCTTCTCTCCCCCATCAGTTGGGGGAAGTTTATCGAACAGCACTTTACGGACTAGCATCGCTGCTCCAAGGTTAGGTTCAGCCAGAGTAGGTGACTGAGGCGGTTGGTCGTCTGTATCCTTGACTGCTGACACAGGATCAGCTTGACCTGACCCAGTTTTGTCCTGACCTAACCCAGTTTTATCCATCCTACTGTCTGATCCTGCAGACGCTGGGGTATCACAAGATTCAGTAGGGGAGGATTTTTCTGCAGTGTGTAACTTCAAGTTGTCGAATTTCCGCAAGGCAGACGCGGCACCATTGTCAGTGTCTGCAGATTTAGCAGAAGGTTCCTCTTTACACTCTCCCCCTGGTGGGCAACAGAGGAGTCACAAAAAAGGTCAAGGTCAGGAGAAAGAGCAAAGAACAAAATGTGCAGTTTTACAACCATAACACCAAGCCCTTGTGTATGTGATAATAAAACAAAAGAAACGGAGTGAAATAGGAAAATCATAAACAGCCAATAAAACACCCTGTACCCAAACCAGCACAGTTACAAAATCAAATCTTTGGAAGCTTCTCTTTCCTGAAATGATTCAGTGGTTTACATGTAGGTAGCTAACTAAACATACAGGAATTGTTAGTAAAGTGGGCTATAATAACATTGTATTATGCTGTCGCGGTATATAATAGGATATCAATCAAAAGCAGAAGGCAGTTAAATGAACAATAGCGCTTGCAAAACTATCGATTAAGAATATCCACAACATAACGTTAAAGTAGGGCGATACATTTATATATTATACATTGTTATATACAGCATTGCCGCTAAAAAACTGCTGTTTTGATTCGCAGATGAAAGTTCAAGCTCTTGCTGAGACATAAAATGCCTCAGATGGATCATTTTAAAGAGTATTCTGGCAAGAGTAGAATCTCCTAGACTTTTTAAGCTATATTGTTTGGTTTGAGTCTCTTCTTTTTTGGCTATTCAGGTAACCGGTTGTAGGCGAAAGGAACAGAATCCATCTACACGGTACTAAATTCTATACATATAGAACTTAGAAATAAATCATAGCATCACCGTGAGGAAATCAGAACATGACAACACCTACTGTCTGCCATATAGTACTGTCAGGCAAAGAGATACTAAGGTAGTCAGTGGCACTATAGGCTAGTAAGAAAAGTTTAAAGTCAAAGTCTACCACCACCCTGTGTTACTGCCTTGAAGACTGCCCCACTGGCCTAATTTATGTTTTGGTGACAATTTCAACTGAATGTGGGACCATCTGGCAGGAATGCGGTCCTTCAAGACAGGCGGCCTTTAACAGCAATGGTCTGTCTCAAGACAGGTTTCACTGCAGCTGCAACATTGTATTGGCATCAGATTTAGTGTAGCAATCAGGCCCGAGTGGTGATGTGTACTACATGTACTATGGCTTGAGCTGAAGTCATGGCAGTGGTCAAGGGGTCCCAACTGACCACAGCGATTCTCTACAACCACCCTCGCATGCAGCAGCAAGGATGGCACGTTAATGACTCAAGGGTCAGCTGCATATTAATAGAAATTGATGTTTTTCTTTTAATAGTAAATGTGTGACTCATGACAGAATATTGAAAGACGATCGATCTCCCTTCACTATAAGCAGACTAACTACCGACTCCTGAGGTCTGGCATGATTTGTTCGTTTGTGTGCATGTATGTACTACATATCATTTCATCAAACTAGATGACTCGCACGAGAGGTTTTACAATGTTTATTGCTGCTGTATTTTGAATGTCTTGTTTTTACTATCATGTTTCTACTGCTGCTGTCGATGTTTGAATCCGAGACGTTGGTTCCAGAGGTCCCAAAACTCAAGATTATTTCAAGCATGGAATAGGTAATGGTTGGTAAAAGTGATTTGTGGACTTACGTTGTATTCGAGACTGAAGATTTTATGCAAAGTAGCCATATCGTTTTTCTCTGTGCTTTTTTTTTTTTTTTTTTTTTTGAAGAATGTTTGGCAGCCTTATCTGGATTTATCCAATCCCTATGCTGTATCCAGAACTGACAACCTCCTGGAGCAGACTGACCCTGCACTGCCACTGGATCTTGGGGCCAGTTTCTGAAACATTCTCAACCCCAGTTTCGATCTTACGCATAAAGCAAAGACTTTTCATCAAGCTGATTATTCTATTTAAAATTAATTTCAAGACTCTTTTAAGTTTTGTCACGGAAATTTCTCAAAACTCCTCAAATCTAAAAGCGGACTTAACATGCTCAGAAACCACATTGATATTTTTTGCAAGCGTAAGATATAACGGAGGATTAAGAATGTTTCCAGCCCCTGGCCCCTGGTTACTTACTGAGTACAGACTGAGGTCGGAGCTTGCGGTCGTAGACGCTCTTCTTCTTCAGGGTTGAGGTATCCTGGCAGAAAGCAGAATCGGCACATTTACTGGTGCACATGGTGTAACACGGTTAGAACCAAAGGTCAAGGTCATATTAGTTGATTACATGAACCCAGATTAAGAACAAAGTAAAGCCGTAAACTGTTACCATACATTACACGTTATTTCAATCTTTGGCGGGCTGGGGGTGGTGTAGCCATCTATGTGACCGAGAATTTACCAGTGCGTCGCTGTACTGCGTTAGAATTTGACTCAATTGAGTCGGTAAGGTGTTTCTCTATTTCACAGCAAATGGTTATACACGTAAGTTTAAGTTTATACCACTTGCAGAGCGCTCATTTCTACAACTGTATTCAATGGCGCCGCACAACAATAATACTTACAGTTCTACATTAATTACATATTGAAGCACGACAAAAACAACAGTCAGTTTTAAGGTTCTTTTGAAAGACGGTTAAACAGTTGCAATCCCTTAGATGGTCTGGTAAGACATTCCACAGCTTACGTCCGGCAAACACTGAGCGAGCCTCTCAGCAAATGTCTTATAGTGAATACAGTGAATATAGCACATGTAAAACAGTAAAATAGGAAAGAGGATGGGGATGTGGAAGACTTATGTAAGCCTGACATATTAGCACTGGCACGTACAGTGAGTAGGGGCGGTACATCGTCGGTTTCACTTTTCAGCCGTCGGATGCTCTGCCTGAGGAGTTCTTCCTCTGTGGGCTCAGACGACAGTTCGGACTCCTCTTTCTTGGCGGCCGCTCTCTGGGATCTCAGATGTTCATTCTGGAATGGTACACATCCAGATTCAACTTTGTGTCTGATCATCCAGGTATTAAGCGGTACCAGTATTTTGGGAGTAAGACACGTGGAAGTTTATACCACGTTAACAGACTTAATATTCCTTGTACATGTTGTACGGTCTTTTATTCTTTAATCATTTGCTAATCTTACAGTATTTCATTCGCCTGTTGTATTGTTATCTCAGGATTATAGTAATGATGTAATCATTACAGTATTGGATGTAAGGAACCATAAATACACTGGCAAATTCATATTTCAGCGTATGGATCAAGTACATTAGGCAGGTACACACTCTCCCTCTCTGTCCTATTTCTCACTATTAAATTTATTATTCATAAAACTGGACATATACTGATTAACCTTACCTATCACCTAAATCACTACAGACCTTGTTTATGCTTATAGAGTAATTCGTTTTCCAACTGCTATATCAGTGGAGCATAAAAACAATAAGACATACCTTATAAACTTTATGGTAAAAATCACTTAAGCACATGAATGACCTACACATATATACATGATATACACATACTGACCAGTGTGACCCGTTTGTTTGATATCTCATCTTACTGTTTGATGGGTGAACTTTGTCTTACACTACTGCCTGACCTTTGACCTGCAGTACGTACCAGCTGATCCTGACTCTTGTTGAGTGTGTCGAGGATTCCTCCGATGACCTCATCTGACAGATGTGCTGCCACGGCAACGTTCACCTCACTGTAACAATAACATAAGGAAAATTTACATTGTGTCTAACACGTACACTATGTAAACCACACAGATCCTGCAAACACGGCTCGTGGGCTCATCTCAGGAAATCCCTGTTATGTTTTAAATTAATAGCCAGGTTAGCATAGCTGAAGTCGAGAACAGTAATTTGCCCAGTGGTATTAGCCACTCGGTACAAACTATAGTTGAAATCACAGCCTGTATTTGTCTACCCAGGTAGTCATGGTAACAACCACCCCCTACCCCCACACAGTCAGACATTGCTCCATACTGCATGTACTGTAGCCATGTTCGTCCTCTCCTACCACTTCTGCATGCATTCTACACTGCTCACATCTCCTGCCCTGGCCTACAATCTTTTCTGAAGAAAACACAGGTGCTTTATCACACTTTTCGGACTCGGACGAGTCCTTATATTGTTTTAACGTAGCGAACATTAAGTCCTAACTTAAAACTAACTTACTCAAAAGTTAGGACTTGATGTGAGCGTAGTTAAAAGCAATGGTTACTATTTAGTATCTGATAACTGACCCTAGGTCTGTTATTCCGCTGTCACCATGGTCACCTGACCCGAGACAAAGATGTCTTAAGCTCAAACCTATATTTCGGATACGGTAGGACAAGGAAAACTAAATGTCAATACAGTAGTCCCTCTATTTTATAACCCTTTATTTTAAGACCACCTTGATCATGTTGATTATAAGACCATTAGATCTGGTCCCAAAGTACCATTTTGGGTACTATTAAACCTTTATTTTAAGGCCATCAATGAAAACATTAAGCTTTCAATGATAAATATCTGTCGATTTTAAGACCCTTTCTGATTTAAGACTCCAATTTACTGGTGAAATACGTAGTCTTTGACTTCAACTACAAGAACCACTAAAATAACCTTTGTCCATGTTGTCTATTGTACAAGTTGTTGACCATGTTCACAGACATAGAGAGGGCTCGGTATGTTTGCCTATGGCCACTGATACATGAGACAGCCTTGGTCTGTTCTGCAAAGTGCAGTTGTATACATGTGTCTCATGCAGTGAAGCTTGGCTATGGCTATGCGAGACTATTCAGAGATCATCAGTAGCACCAGCATTCTATGATTAATAACCAATACAAGTCAACGGGTGCTAGTACCATCCAATGGTGATATTTGCCCACCCTCCTTCACAGTAACACCAGAAGTCCCCCAAAAAACCCACCCCACCCCTCAACCCCATTTCCAGGACTGAAGTGTTTACAATCCAGAACCCATGTAAACCTCTGTCAGGATAGCGGGTTGCCATGACAACAGGCACCAGAGTCCGCATGGTATGTGAAGACAGAAGCTGATGTCAGCATTGGTAGTGTTCATTAATCACCCGAGTAAACATCCTGAGCCCAGCTAGCGGTAACGCAACGACAGTCCTCCCGTACAGAGCATGCTGGGAAGGCTGAGCACGGGAAGTCTTAGACAAGTGACTGTTACTGTTACTGCACCAGATTACTGTGGCAGGGCTTCCGCAACGGCAAATATTATATCAATATAGTTACCATGGTTACTGAGTCCTTGTTTTGCAGATGTATGTACTCTTGGCTGCTCATTGCACTGGCACTCAGTTTGATTTTAAACTTTCCTCTTTTGACAATTTCACAATTCTAGCAATATCAAATCGAAGGGATACTTCAGTCCTTAACATGCTTAACATGCTTAAGGCAAGCAGTGGAAGCAGGAAACCCCAGCAGGGAACACGGCAAACTTCACTTGACCACTGTCATTGACTGAATGACTCGCTGTGCGACTTTCAACACTCCCAACTGCAGAGAAGGTGTCTGCGCAGACACCAAGAGCATTAAGTTTTGTGCTTTCATATACCTGGTATACACATATACCATGTATATGTTGTTACCACCGTGTACAATACCAGTACATCTCAAAACTTGTCAGTACTGACGACTTACCAGTATAGCAGAACACGTCACCTTACCGAGGTACTTCACCACTATATACGATGATTTCAGTGATCACTGTACAAACGTTTGGTTTAATCTATTTATTGAGCAGTAACACAGCCATATTTCATTACTGTAGTTTGTTCTGGCAATAATCAATACCTCAGTCCAAAGTGTTCGCGGTTTCTGTCTTTTTTTTTTTCCTGATGTAGATGTACATGCATATAGCATTGTATAGTATACGTAGATCATGTATATATCACACATGCACAATATCATCTGATCATAATAGGTATATTCCTGTACTCTGAACCTTCCAAGGCTATCATCAGAGGCTGAGCCTGCCGAGCATCTCATCGGCAGTAATCCATTTCAATGTTAAAGGACACGGACGCATCCATCCTGATCATTGACACCCAGCCTGTCAATCAAACAGATCCCCTCCCATACTTTACAGCGTAGTAGGTGACAAGTTCCAAGGCACCTATGCTGTTCTTTCACACAACCTAGCATACAAAGTACCTTATCAATCGGTTTCAGGTACAGAGTACAATCTGTAAGGCACCAATCTGTGACCAAATTCTGACCAATCAGTGTCATCACATTTTCATATTTCCAATCTATAGATCTTATACTACATGGAGTGCTTTATCTTGCCATCCCCAGGCTCAGTTATAGCACACTGAACATCTGTATACATATAGTATAGGGTTAAGGGTTCTAACCCTGTGACACAGCCCTTTGGGGACCCCGGGAGGGGTAACTTAGAGCAAGTGAATGCTAGGGACATGACTGGTGACTTTTTCAGCTTTTGGCCATGTTGGCATGCCCTCCTAATTTTAGCATTTGTGGTATTGGTATGCCAATGTGGTACATGTAAATGGTGTCTACTAAATTACTAAATACATCCCGCCTGGCATTTGCTCTGTCAATCTATTTGTGTGATACACAGAGACCCGCCCACCCCCACCCACCCCCCACCTGTGGTATTATTGATTATAGTATCACAAGTTATATTTTCACAATATTTAGGCTTCCTTGTTTCATTTGTAGTTTAGCATGTTTAGTATTTAAATGGGCCTTGATTTTCTTTACTTTTTGGTACATGTACCCCTATATTTCTATAAAGACACCCCACCCCCCCACCCCCAATCCGCACCAAATAGGCCTAGGCTCAGGCTTCCTACATTTTAGGCCAAACACATAAGGTACACATGATTATACTAGTAACCTATTTTAATATGCCTACAGCATGCTGTGTGTTACATACATGTTATGCATGTTATGTAGACCATAGCCTGTTCACACCGTTACATTCAGCTTTTCATCACAGCCAACACCTCAAGGTCACCGACTGCTAATGTTACGGTTACCCTAATATTTCCACTGGCTATATTAAAATTTATGTCGCGTGTACCATGTGTACTAACTAGGCTTGTTAATATCAAATTCCATTGCTCTGATATGGACATAGGTTACAACGCCGGGGAACCAGTGTAAATATTGCTAACCATGGCATGCCATAAAAGGCGAAACCCAATTTTATGACAGACATTAACACCTCTTTATCGATTTTTAGTTGACAAAATTTTATGTATTCCTGCACAAAGAACTCTGACCTATTCTGATGTATATATGGAATTTAATCAGTTAACATGTTTAAAATATACTGCTAACTTCCTTTGGGTGGGATTAACTGAGATTCTACTGTATATGTTTTTACAGTATTATGTAGAATTCTGATACATGTAATACACAAACTTACCTGTATCCATAATGCACACACTGTGTACAACAATCCTACATATTTACTATGGCTACCAGCACTGATTACACCTGTCATTGGTTGCACAATCTCTCCCCCAAAACACTGACTTGACAATGTCACATCACATCCGCTAAATTCTGCCCCCTTGCACGCCAAATTCTGCCCCCTTGCACGGCGGTATAAAGTCAACACTGAAGGGGGTCCTTCAGGGAACACCAGCTTATGGGCTGTACTGGCTGCATCTTATCTCATCACCGAGGGATGAGGCTGCTATACCCCTACCCCCTTGCCACCCCCCACATCCATCCCCACCCCCCATCCACACTCACGGGACCTTATTATTTGCTTTATATAAATACATGGGTTGGCCACATCAGTGATAAACCAACCTCCAACCACAGCAACATGTGCCAGCTTTATCATAGAGAAAAATAACTGCACAGCTTGAGGTTCGCTTTTCAGGGTTTATCATACAAACGTTAGGGGCAACATGCTCACCGTGCGGACAGTGTTAAACTTTCATATCAGATGTAGATCTATACATATCGAACCCCCACATAAAGACCACCCTGGAAATTTAAGACCACCGCAGAAATTAAGACCACTTACCCAGTGAAACCTGCGTTTAAGACCACCCGAGAAATAGGGACAACCTGGGAATTGAGGACAGCTACTCCAGTCCCTATGCCTATTCGGTACAATGAAATGGACCGGATAAATAAGACCACCTCAGTATTCAGGACAGTTTTTGACAGTCCCTTTGGTGTCACTAATTCTTAGGTTCCACTGTATTCAGCTGTGTTCAGAAATAAGACTTCTTTAGAACTAAGACCAATGGGTGGTTTTTAAATCCCGGGTTCCACTGTTCAGTGAAACTTCCATGCCAAGTGGATTGTCCTCAATAAGAACCATTATGAATATACACTACACAAAATAAGTTAAGGATATTGAATATCCATAACATTTGTGTGTAGTGTATATTCAAAATGTATCTTATTGAGGACAATCCACTTCGCATCGAAGATTCACTGAAAAGTGGAACCCGGGATTTAAAAACCACCCATTGCTCTTAGAAATA
>JAAUYG010271064.1_pt1 | contig 13511 bp, 13 predicted proteins | sample 7278091 | NCBI WGS metagenome assembly JAAUYG01 (sample SAMN14350201, study PRJNA611818) | marine sediment metagenome | isolation source: surface marine sediment (0.6m) | place: French Polynesia: Moorea | collected 2018-08
ACATGCATTGGTAAAGTGTAAACCTTTGGTCATCTTATGCTGGAGAGAACTGCCTGATGTGTAATGTATGTTATATCAAAAACTATTGCATCTATCTAGGAGCAGGCTGAGGTGTGATGTATTTTATACCAAAAGCTATTGCGTCTATCTGAAAATAACCTGATGTGTGATGCATGTTATATCAAAACCTATTGCATCTTTCTTAGAACTGTCTGATGTGGATGTATATTACATCAAAAGCTATTGTGTGTAATGTCCACCAGATGCGCTTTCAAATCAGTCAAATAAAAACGAAACGACACAAAAACTGTCGATTGGTCAAATTCTGGAGCAACTAAGCGTTTAGTGCATCACGAAGAGGTCTCCTTTGGCTATGTATGATAGCTCATAATTTTCTTTGTGCTATGTGAATTTGCTAATTAAATTTCCAGTTACAACCTGAATAGATCCATAGGCCCAGACCCCCGGGCCCAGACCTGGATCTAACACATCACAGCCGTAGAAACGGTTTAGAGTTTGACAGAACAGTTGTTTGTAATGTCTTGTGTTTGATCCAGATAAAAACGCACACGAGCACCGCATGCATGCAAAAATCACGTGCATTGTTGTATCAATAAAAATTCCTTCATGGTATGTCACATTCTTTTTTTTTTTTTTTTTTTTTTTTTTATGATAAAAAAAAAAAACAAAACAAAAAACAAAGAAAGGGGGATAGGAAGTAAAGTGTGGAATACTTTCTGGCTGGGCACCCTGTCCAGACCAGTAAATCCAGAATCCAACCCGTGCGTCCTTGGTGGTAACTTGTTGTTTTGCGTTGACAGCGCTGGTTGCGGAAGGCGATGTTTGAGCAGCCGGTGACGAGTGAGTCCATGTCGCCAGTTCCGAGCGGCAGCGCCAGTCCGAACCCGAACAGCTGTAACAACAGCCCAGTCGGGTCCCCTCCTGTTCCCAATGGTAATCCGAGTTGCGTTTCTTGTATTTATTGGTAATCTGAGCCAGAGAAGTGTAAAATTTGTTCACCTCAGTCAAAAAAAAAAAAAGCTGTGTTGGTTCAACAAGTAGACTCTCAGTTCTGCACTGGAATTTGTCCTTTCGTTGCTGGTGCCTGGATGCCCCAGTCTTGTAACCAAGGCGTTTCGGATTTTGCAGATTTCGTGACGCCGTTGAAGAAGCGGAGGATGGCGCGGGCGTCGATATGCGCTGAACTGCCGACCTTCACGGCGGCGCCTGGTGTGGGGGGTGGACCCGGGGCCGTGGTGCCCGAGAGCCCGCTCGCCATGGGCCACCGCTCCGTCAGCGTGAGCGGCGAGACGACCGGAGTGCCGCTGCTCGACGCCGCCAGCCTCCAGCAGCACGCCGAGGCCGTCGACATGTCCGGCCGGTTACCCAACGGCTTCAGGCCGCCGCCCCATCCGCACATCTCCCGCGCTTCAGCTGGGTCCTCAGCCGACAGTGTATTCGAGGTATGTTGGTTGCAGTCTCAGGGAAAAATGGAGAAGGGGAGAGGGAAACCTGCTTCAAAAATGTTTCTGCCCGTCAAAAACTGCTATTCTTTCATGTGTCAGCTTCACCAATCGTCCGTCTGTTGTCATGACAAGGAGAGAGGCAAAAATTGAAGCAAACATATGCTAAAATTGTCTCCAAATTCCAATTCCAGAAAATGAACAGCTGTGAAAAGCCTGACCCGGAGAGCAATAAGCAGGACACGTTGGACAGCAGTGCCAATTCCGAATCATTTATGAACTCGACGGGTGACGTGTCGACAGACGCGGAAACCAGTTTGAGCAGGGTACAGTGTGACACAGTCAAAGAAGAACCCACCGATTCTCCAGTCAAACTGGAAGTCACGGGTTCGGCAAATGTGGCTGGCTCTCCAGTGAAGCCAGTTCTGGCAGCAGCAGCATCTCCAGCTCATGAAATGAAGCACAGTTTGCAGGGCTGGCCAGTGAAAGCAGAGTTGACTGCCTCTCCTGTGAGACCAGTTGTGGTGGATTCGGTGGTGAAACAAGAACAAGAAAAGTCGCCTTTGCGAACAATAGATGAGGGTGCAGCTGAGAATAATCAGCTGATGGATAGTGGGGAAAACCAAGAACAGGCTGAAAAGGCGCGGGATCCCCCAGTGACACAGAATGTCAATGACGAGCAAAGTCCTGAACCCGAGTCGTCGTTGAACTTTGCAGTCTCCGAAGCGTGCTTATTGACTTCCTCCCCAGTGCGAGGAGCCAACGGAGGCGCAAGCTCCAGTTGTGCCTCTTCCTTGTCTCCCGTCAGGGCGCAAGGTATCTCACCAGTGCATACTGCTGCATCAGGGTCCTCCTCCTCACCTGTCAAACTGGACACACAGCAACATGTTGTCACGGGCACAAAAGATCCGGTGGACTCGAGTGTCGGCAGTTCACACGATAGGACACGTAGCGGAGACAGTAGTGATCACCCTCATCCGAGTTGTGGCGCGCTCATGCATCCAGACAGTGAGGTGCCTAGTTGTAGTACTGTGAGTAGTGACAACGGAGAAATTGACTCGACTCGAGAGGAGGGCGAGTTGGACTCTTCAAGCGTTGTGGAAACAAATCAAGAGAGTTGCCCTGTTGGGGTGAAAGACAGTGATATGGACACACAAGTAGACGTGGTCAGCCACTCTGAATCCTATGCAAGGGAGGCCACGCATAGTGAACGCCGCCAGGAAGCTTTGGTGCAGGAAGCATCTTCCTCCCCTGAGGAGCAGCAGGGGACCAGTAGTGCTACCGGCCACAGCAGTCAGGGTTTTGAGGCGACTCCAGATACACAGAAAGAGCAGTCCTCGTCTCAAGTGGACTCTTCAGAAGGCAGCATTGTAGACACAGCTGCACCTCAGTCGAGCGACGCGCACAATTTGGAACAACTGCAACAGCCCTGCCGGAGTCGACACGAGAGCGCGGCAGATTGTGTGGACAGTAGCCGCAGTCGACACCAAAGCGCAGCGGACAGTGTGTCGGTGTCGGCACCTGTTGGCGCAGACGACGCGAGTCGACCGGACTCTCGGCAGGACCTGTTGCAGGGTTCGGACCCGGTGAGTTCTGGGGTGGCGATGCAGGGACCAGACACCGCGGCGGCGGAAGCATCAGCGGAACAACCCAGCGGCAGCGGAGACGTCGAGGAGGGGGAGGTGTCCGAGAACGAAGAACGGGTTGGCTCAAGTGGAAAGCAAGAAGAGCTGGAAGAAGGTGAGATTGAGGACTCGGATGAAGAACGAAGCCACGGAAACTCACCAACCTCGTCCTCTGCCCAGCCTGCTGCCGTGGCTCTCCCGTCCGAGTCCTCGAGTGTTTCCGCGGCCGACAGCGCGCAGCCCGGGGAGGGTCCGGCCACCGCAGCTCCAGCCGCCCCCGCGGCCAGGGACGAACAGGCGGTGTCGTGCAGCACCGACTCCGGCGTGGAAGTCTCGTCGGGCGAGGATCTCAACCAGAGCGCCGGGTCCGTCAGTGACGGGGAAATCGTACAGAGCACGAGCAACGGTGGCCTGGTGCTCAATGCTGGAGACAGCACGGAAACCAATCAGCTGATCAGAACTAACAGCCAGAACCAAATATCTTCTTCAGACTATACCTCTTCACAGACACTTTCTGCAATCAGTGCAGGGATCTCATCAGACACGGGAGCCTTGCAGACGTGCAGTAGCACGGACAGTCTTGTCGGCTCTTCCAATAGAACAGCCGGTCTGTTCTCATCGCGTTTTTCGTCTTCGTCTCTCACGAGTTGCTCTTCGTCAGAGCTCAAGGAGAATTGTTCAGACACTGAGGTGGATTCCACGTCATCGCATTGGCAGACTGTGAGTCGGAGTGGGCTGGGTGTGCACTCCTCGCGCAGCCCTGCTGACGTGTCCAGTAGCTCCTCCGCCCCAAGTCAAGACGCCCTGGTATCCAACTCGCGGCTGAGTTCCACGTTCACGTCTCGGTGGCCGAGCGGTGCGACTGCGACGGTGACGACGCCCGGGGCTGGGGACCTGGTGGCGGAGGAGCCGAGCAGCAGCGAGACGACGACGCCGCCGCCTAGTGGCGACCAGGCGCCGCACGCCTCCACCACGTTCCTGTGCAGCTCTGCAGCGCACCCGTCCTCCACCACCAGCACCTCACCCGCCCCGCAGAACAAGAAGAAGGTATGTGAGCGCTGCCTGAACTGGCAATCAAGGTGTCTTGTCAGAAAACCGGGGTCAAGCGCACAGTTCTGTTGAAAGGCAGAGGAAGCTTGGGGGGGGGGGGGGGTCTTCTTGCGCAGTGATTGAGGTGATGAAGCAACACCGCCAGACCAGCAAGTTCTGTTTTGCGAACATATAACCACTGTTAACACTGCCCAAACCTGGGGCAGGTGACAAGAGCAGCAGTTCCCAGATTGATATTCTCCACCAATGTTTTCTTATTTCTTTGCAGGTATCTTTGTTGGAATACAGAAAGCGAATGAAATCAAGGAGCATAGACGAAAGCCCCACGACGCGATTTTCCGAGAGAAGCAGTTCTTGCTCACCAGCCGCTGTGCCTAGCGCGAGTCTCGGGGCTCATCTGAGAAACCTGCGGGACACGCTCTTGAGCCGGACCTCGGAGAAAACGGCGGTGAAAACGAAAGCCAGCAGCAGCAGCAGCGCGGATCCGAAGCGAAAAGAGGAGAAACGGTCATTGTCGGGTCGGTCCACGCCCAACAGTGGAAGTGGCAGCAGCAGCGGAAGATTGACGCCTTCGCTCCCATCCCTGCCGCTCTTCACATCCAACAGAGCAAGCAAAGGTAGGGGATTTGTTCAAGAATGATGGTCAATGATGTTTGATAACAACTGTGCATGAAAGTGGAATTTGCTCTTGTGTGAATGAACTGACTGTGGCTTCGAATGTTTTGGGTGCAGCGGTCACCAGAAAAGGGATTTAAAAAAAAAAAATGGGGTTGGAGATTGGATAGCTGGGAATCTGTCAACAGAAGGCCTGCTTCTGAGAAATAGCGGTGACACGGCTGGTCATGGAGTCTGAAGTGGGGCTCACGTTGACCTGGAATCCCAGTGCCTGGAATTCGGCGCCTTGCGTGGCGCACACGCTCACGTCGCAGTGTGGGAAACAGCACAGCTTTTCACGTAGTTCCCGAATGACACCGGTTTCTCAAACGTATTGCAATCACCCAATGTCGTCTTTGGCTCTGGAACATTGACCTCCCGATACATTTACCATGCGGGTTTTGGCACGTGAAAGAGAGAAAGTAACTGAAGATGGGGTTTAGGTGATTCAGAAAGCAGGCAAATGAAAGGCAATATCTAGACAAAAAGCGAAATGAAACAACGCCGACGAGATATTCTTTTTGTTGAAAGACAAACTCGACTTGAGGTGTGGGATGTGATACTCGCGATGGCTTTTCTCCAAATGAAGCTCTCCAGCTTCTAAAATTAGACCTTTGCTGATTGCTTTGATTGTTTGTTTGGTAAACAGACAAAATGAGAAGGTATCGCAGTCACAACAAAATTTTGGTTTCTGGTCGTCAACATGCAATTGGGACTTTCCTAGATTGCGGTATGCAATGCTTATAGTTTCCAAAACTGCGGACGACATGCCTGCCTTGTAGGCGACTGCGTTTGGCCTTGAATGCAACATACACGTGTTCCTGCATTGTTTCTTTGATTTTGTTTGATAAATAGCTGGAGTCTGTGTTTGGATACAGAGTCGACTGGCTTCTCCCACGCTGAGCACCTTGGTTCTGTCGTGTAATTGTGACAGACATTTCCTGTGCTGAAACAAGCCTGGCAGCCTCCCTGCCTGTATTTGGGGTTCGTGCACATCGGTCCATTAGAACGCTGTATTTGCACAATGTGTGTAAATTTGAACCATTAACAAGCTTGCATGAAATGAGCCCATCCGTATGAATACAGTTCAGCGTTGCATGAGGTTTGACCCTGTAAACTCTAAGTGTTGTTGTGGCAGATCCGTTGAAAAGCTTGCAAATTGCATTTCCTCTAATCCTCCCGTGAACAAGGAAAATGTTTGCTCTGCTGCAGTAAAATGGTTACATGTTGAGGAAATGCATTTACGAAAGGAAAAAAATGTTGGATAACATTGACGACGGAGAGGTGGAGGCCGAGTGTTTGGTTTCCAATTCCCTCTCTTCATTTGTTCAATTGCCGCTGTTTCTTCGGGATGGAGGAAAAGAAAAGAAAACAATGAAAGATCAGAAAGAGAATGAATTTCGGAATTTCCGTGTTTAGTCTGTTGATTGCAGTGGATGATTCTGTCTCCACTGGTCATGTCTGGAAAACTCAGCGGTAGTTCTGTAATGGAGTTCTTCAAAGTCCTTGCTAACCAGATAACGGGTTGTAATACTTGCGTGTTCTGTGTACAGGTTCTGCAGGAAAGGACGAAGCGGACGTGCGGTGGAGCATCAACCCGACGGCTGCCGAGCGCATCTGTGAACACGCCAACGTCAGTCTGACCGAGCGACTGCGTCGAGACTTCGGCATCGACGCGGCGGAATCAGACGACGACGCGGCAGGTGCGGGTGTCTGGTGCATTCAGCGAGTTTCCCGAGAGTTGTTTGATGGTTGAAAATTTTTAATTTTGAAAAGTTTTGTAGTGTTGCGTTGAATTCAGATTTGCAGTTGTTGTTGCTTTTTCTTGTAGAAGACCGGCAGTCATCTGGAGGCGAGTCTCCACCCCCTCCTCCTCCACCTCCACCTCCTCCCCCACCACCTCCCAAACCCAGCAAAGGTAAGAACGACTTTGTGCATTGCATTTCTCTTTTGCGAGTGACCCCACTAGATGTCGCAACAAGATTTACCCAAATGCAGAACACATTGAATTGAAGGTGCGATAAAGGGTGCACGTTGAGAACATGTGGAAAAATAAAGAACACTGACAAAATAAAATAAAAATGAACGCAATTTGTCTTCAGATAAAGTATTGCACAACCATTTGTGCATGTAGTACCGTGTGGATAATGGTCAAGGTAGCAAGTGCCCCATAAATTGATTCCTTTTGCTGGTCCGTGAGTATCCATAGGGGAAAATTTTGGCCGAAGTGCACTGTGTGTGGAGCCCCATTTGTTGTAGAATCATCCAGTACAATTATGTGAACAGCGTTGCGCCACGGGTTGTTACGACTAGGTGTCCAGAGTGCAACACGTTATATAACAAGTTTTTCTTTTGCTTGTTATCAGTAGGTAGTGAAGCGAAAGTGCCGCCTCAGCAGCCACAACATTCTGTGGTTTTCATCCCGCATCCAGGGTTGGGTTTGACGCCCGGGGTTCAGATGGCACCGGCGGCTGCAACAGCTGGGGGTCTGCCGGGCGGAGGGGCGCAGATCCCCCTGGCGCCGCCACCCAAGCCGCCGCTGAGCCTGCAGGCTGCCCCGGCCCCCGCAGCTCTCGTGCCTCCACCCGCCGTGGTGCCGCAACCACTGCCGCCGCCACCTGCCTTGACCCCCGCTCCCGTCGTGCCGACCAGCAACACGCAGAACGGAGGACAGATCCCGTCGCTTCTATCACTGCCTGTCGCGCCGACGAAAGATTTCACCCAAAAGCGTAAGTACCGCAAGCTTTTCTTTCTCCAATTTTATTTTCCACCTTTTCAGTGTCCAGTTGAAGCGTCTTAAATTTCAACCGCTCATTATATCGTGTTTGGTCATTGTCATTTTCACACGTTTGTACGTGCGTAGGTGGCGTAACTTGATCCGGTCAGGGGAGATTCGTGAAAAATCGCGGTCAGTGTGCGAAGAAAATCAGCCAGTCACTGGGTGGAAAAAAAGTGAACTGATGACAATTGGAAAGCTTTCTGTAATTTTGCTCTTGGAGCGAGTAAATTTCCGCGGGACTGCAGATTTTCTTTGCGAACACGGACACAGAGCAACAGAAAAAAAGTTCATGGTTGAAAGACCTTGCCTGGAACTAAGATTCCTCTGCTCTTCTGGCTTTTGTTCAGTAAGGAAGATGACGGTGCCAATAAGTATATTCAGTGCAGTCTTTCACTACCATGCGCAATGTGACGGCAGGGAGTTTCCAATAGCCTTTTGCAGACATGACAAACAACGATCTTGACCGAACATTCGGGGTAAAATGAGCTTTGAAGATTTCGAGATCAAAGGAAGTTTATGACCTATTAGCCTCGGAAAAGGTAATGAGCCAACAATGCAATGTACTTCCCAGACTTGGAGCAATATAGTCGTTAGTTTTGCTGGCAATCTGTCGCTGATGTCTAGGATGGCTTGTCGGTTAGGTAAACAGGTTTTGTCAGGTTGATCTCGAGAGTAAAGGACCATTGTGTGGCCGAAACTTTTGATGTGGGTTTCATCACCTTCGTGCTGTAGAGTAAAGTAGGTACTAATTCTTGACTCACAAAAAGATACTTGGAATTGACATGAAATGTTTGATGCAAAAGGACACTCTTCATCCTGGGGTACTTGTGTTGCTTTTCGTTGAAGATTTTTGTCGTCCTTTTGGTCTCAGCCTTATCAACGGGAAATGTAAAATTGAAACTGTTGTTGTTACGAGCTCTTGTGCCATTTGTCTGCTGTTTCAGTGGTCGAGAAAAGTGTCATAATGTGGGGACATTTGGTGAAGCTACAAATGGCGCACAAGGAGCGTATTTGGTCTGCGAGGGAAAACGTGACACTTACTGGGTTTGATGTCGGTGACATCCAAACCGCAGACGACCACCAGTTGTTCGTGCATCCGAAACAGGAAAGGAAGAAGCTCAGACTGTGTCCTCAGTCCCCAAAGTGGCAGGACTTTGTCTGGTGACCTCAGGTCAACGGGTCAGCGGTAACTGTGCGCGTGCACTTTGATGTTACGCCATGTAACGGCCGCCAACAGGTGGTTACGACTCCGACTGAATGTTTGCGTGTCTGTCCTGCACCAGTGTCACTCAATTATCATCCATAAGGGGAAACGAGGGGAATTTTCCAGCAATTGTAGCCAAATCTCTGACAATTAGGCGAGATTCTCCGCGCTGCCCGTTCTGGCGCTAATTTGTCAACGACAGAAAAGATAAATATAATGGAGAGTCGTGGAATGATGTTCAAGGAAGTGTGACTGCAAGGAACGTTTCATTCTGGTGTTTTGGCGTGACAGAAATGATGACATCCTGTCTTGTACTGCTCAGCTGAAATTACCTTTTGACATGCGCGATTGGGAAGTCGTTTGGGTCGTTCTCCCAGTTCCCGAGTTTTCCCTGCCCTTTCAATTCTCCACAAGCAGAGGAAAAGCAGTCATCTCTGATTCTAAAGCTTCAAGTCATGGTTGCCATATTTGAAATTTATGAACTTGAAACTAGAAATGAAATGTGGTTGGCGTACGATTGGTGGGTGCTTTCCTTTCTGTTCGTTTTGTTGCATCTTTGGTTCTCAATCCGTGAGGTTTTGCAGGCTTCTAGACTGAACCCAAAAAGAGATCTTTGACGAGTCCAACAACACTAGAGGGTCTTCTTCATCCCGAAGTTAAAAGCTTGTGTGTCATTGATTCAACTATTGCAGAAAAGCGCCTGGTGTTTCCCGACGAAACTTCCACACAGAAAGAAAACAAAGGCTGCACCGTACAGTAAACTAACTGGAACTTGGACTATCTTTACAGGATTGGGAGGAAAGCCTTTTGACGCGGAGGAGCCTTTGGTGGAAGATGTGCCTCCACCACCCCCACCGCCGTTAGCCCTGCAGGGCTTTATGCAGCAACCGCAACAGCAGCAACAACCTCAACCGTGTCCGGTAACAGCGGGCTTCCCGTGCAGCAGCAGCATGGCTTCGCAATCAGCGCCCGTACAGACGTTTATGAGCGCCGCTCCGCAAAACGCAGCTCCAGCAGGAGTGCCCTTTTCCCTCGGTTTACCCACGGGCGTGGCTGGACCAGACCCGAGCTTGCACCAGTTCGGGTATCAGCCCGGGGCTCCACAGCAGCAGCCACCAGCCATTTCTAACGCAGGCTCGCCTGGCTCTTACACCAGACCCCAAACCAAGAGCAAGTTCTCCAAAAAGAGCTTTCGCAAGAAATTCAAGCGCCACTAGCTGAGACTTTTCTGTTTTGTTTTGCTGTATCGGGTTTGTCAATGTTAGAAGAGAGGCTTTTCCTCGTCACACCCATTCTGTTTTGTTTCTCTCGGTGCCATCTTTACTTCACAGCACTGCTTAGCACAGACAAAACCCAAACTCTACATTACATTCATGTGAAAACATCTCATTATACATTCTTGTTATTTTTTTTTTTTTTCCTCGCACAATAAGCATAATACTTCTTTCTTGCAGCGACACATCTGTGAAAACACATTAATCATTTACGTACAAGAAATCAGCTGTACATAACGTGGTTGTAAATTGCATTGGCGTTGTGGTTTTGAACACGTATCATTTCCGTTCCGTTGTGTAAGAAGTGAACACACGTTCCTAGTTGGTAGGTGTTTTCTACGTGTACATATGCTCCTTGTACATAGTCACTGTATCATACGGTTGTTTGTAACATACTTGTACATTGCAACGTTCATGCACTTGTACGTTGGCACTGAATCGAGAGAGAATCTGTCTATTTTAGAAACACAGGCTGCGCGCAATTGCAGAGGTCATTTTGTGTATCTGCTGCAATGCGATGCAAAAGGGAAACGTGTACTGTGTGTATGCCTACCTTTTTGTGCTAAACTGCTAAAATGCATAGCTCCTAGGACGTGACAATAGCCTTAAAAAACTAACATCCTCTTTTTGACCCAAAAGAAGCGAAAAAAAGTCTCGGGAGGTGTTGCAGTACCTCTCACGTATCAGGTCACACAACGCGGCAAAGTTGTCCACTTTAATTTATTCGTGAAACATGATGTAGGCCACACCAAGCTGTTTGGAAAGCTTTTTCTTTTTCGGAGTTCAGTTTTCGTGCGGGCCAAAATCGAAGCGTTTAGTTCTGTCACAGGGTTTTTGTACAGCCTTGAATTTGGAAACAAATTGCGTAATTTATTGTGAGCTTTAATTTATTTTCGTACCTGTACAAAGCTGTAAGATTCGTCATTTGTCTACGGGAAAAAAGGATAATTTTTGATGTCTGTGAATGCGTTGATTCACCATTGCTCAGCCTCACGTCATTTGTGTACAAATAAAAAAGTCAATAACTTTACTACGAAATCTACTCTGTTGTTCTCTTTGACGGACATCTGTTCGTGTTCAGGCGACTTATCTGCTCAGAAAAAAAATACGGAAGACCGTTGACAGGCTCTGATCTTCGGTGTGATGTTCTCCAGTCATTGCCAGCGCAAAGTTTGAAGTCACGCTGTCGCTCCTTCCAAAGTTTGCGCATGTCGAAGGAGAAATAATGAGCTTGCTGCTTTGGCTCACGGGCATTGAAAAGCAAGTGTTGGAAACTGATCCCACTTTTTGACGCATTGGTCAATGCGCGTTGCAGAAATGAGTTGGTGTGAAGCTCACAAGGAAAACATTTTGCCGAGCCGTGGTGTGAAAAGGCCTGAAAAAAATTGGCCTCCCAATTTTTGTCACAAAATGGATCTGGAATTACCACCAAGAGAGTTACGAAGTTGAGAAAATATTTTGGAAGCATGGATGTGCATAAAGAGCTCATTGAAGCGTGTTAGCATCTTTTTTACTCGTTTGCTCAAAAACACATTTACTGGTCGTAATCATGCTGTACGCTCAAAAGGTCTTTGGAGGGAACTGTTAGCTTATTGCATAAAATTCTCACGCTTACCATAACCATAGGAACAAATTAGGCTTGCTTTTCTTTGCAAAATCAGTAAGAGGCCCATAGTAATTATGAGTTAGAATTTAGGGTCATTAAAACCCAGGCTTCACATTGTGTATCTTTTATGTTTGAATGTTTGAAGTTGTTTGGGTATTTTACACTGTGTCTCATTGAGATTGCAGCGCACCTTTGCCAGAGTAAACATCCTCGGCACACAGAACTTTTATGTTGCATTTAACCCTATTTAAGATGGTTTTGCAGGAATTTCTACCGCTTTTCAAAGGCCTTGTTTACTGTTACACATTAATCCCAAGCGAAAAGCGTTTTATTCGGGCAGGGTGGGGCACAGATGTCTTGTGAGACTACACATGGCTCAGCATTGGGAACTCCTAATGTTAGCAACTCTCATGGAATACGTCAATAAACAAACGTCATCGTATGATGAAAAATCATATGATATGGACTCGCATCCTAATTTCAGCGAGAACGTGCATCGGTTGCATAGATGTCCACACCCAGAGATTCGTGAAACCAAATTCCCGAGACTCACTTGTTTGTGAAGTGTTTTTCTTCTGATCTGTTTGCTCAGAATCTTTTGAAAACCTAAATCTGTGTTTGGAATAAACCGCGCACGGTTTTCTCAGTTTTCGTGCTTTTGGGTGTTTCACATTTTTGTGGATCATGCCCAAGTGTGATTCTGCAACAGAAATCTGAAATGCTGCTCTTTTCATGGTGAGACACTCAACACACAACACAAGTGAAGAGCAACAGACATATTTTTTCCTCGTTCTTTTCCTTTCGGAGTCACTTTGCTGTGGTCGTTGCGCACGTGCACGGTTGTGAACATTGTGTCTCATTCCTGTCAGCGTAATAGCACCTCCTCTGCCTCATCAAGGACTTTAATTTTGGGAACAGTGAACTATTCAGGTAACTAAATCCAAGCTCAAGCAAAAAAAGCTACCCAAAGAGAGAACCATGCGAAATGCGTTTTCACTTGGTTTCCCATCCTCTGGTTTGCTTTCGTGTCGCCACGCAAATGGCACAGACATGTGCTTAATACGTTGTAATTGCATCAACTCCTTGGCAGAGGTTAAAAGAACCTTGCGGGCACAAGGGCCGCCCGCCCCACGGAGAGTAACGACTGTCAGTGACACGGACCGGTCACAGTTGCGTGTCCGCAGAGATTGACCGTTCAGTTGCCAAAGAAAATTACACACACGGGGTCGTGTTTGTTGTTTTCAATTCAATTCTTTTCTACAAAGGTTCTCGGAGGAATTTTTGCAGTTCTTAGTTCTGTTTTTGTCTTTAAATTGAGTCGGAGTTTTTTTTTCGCGAAAATGAACAAAACAAGCAGCAAAAAACGCCTTAGGTTTCCAAAATGAGGTCCATCTCGACCAGCAAAACCAGTGTTTGTCCCAGAGGCAGGGAAAATTCAGCAAATATTTCAAGCCCAAAACGTTCGCCCAAATCAGGGTCAAACATAGGATTTCCCACTCTTTCTCTTTGCAAATTGGTGCAAGCAGGCCCTTGTGAGTCTTTTTTTTTCCTCCGAGAAGAGCAGTGAGGTTCCATTGTTTCAAACTGGCATCAAGGTCCCCAACAATGAATTGTGATTGCAATGGACTTCATGTGCACATCTTTTCTGAGTTAAAAAAGAATGGCCACGGCAGTCCAAAGAAAGGACAAGTCTCTTCTTCTGTGTTGCACACCATGAGGTTTTACAAAGAACGTGCGAACTAAGGAAGCACACAGAGAGACCAGAAAACCAGCTGAATTGGAAACAAATATTCCAATAACATTAAATCATGTTGTAAAATTGTCATCAAGTAAATGAATTGTGCGCAAGTGATTGA
>JAAUYG010000244.1_pt1 | contig 13506 bp, 9 predicted proteins | sample 7278091 | NCBI WGS metagenome assembly JAAUYG01 (sample SAMN14350201, study PRJNA611818) | marine sediment metagenome | isolation source: surface marine sediment (0.6m) | place: French Polynesia: Moorea | collected 2018-08
CCCCCCCCCCCCCCCCCCCCCCCCCCCCCCCCCCCCCCCCCCCCCCCCCCCCCCCCCCCCCCCCCCCGGAACAGTTCATAAAAAGACAGGAAAACATGTGAAGTCGTATACGGTGCGACTAAAAGGGCTCCTGTAGTTACATGTAGTGTTGCACATACAATGTACATGTATACTAGTAAAAGAAATACCACATTACACGCTACATGAACGGCCCTGATATGAGAAGCGCCAGGAAGTCTGCACGCCACGCCCCACCCCATTCTGCCTAGTCAGAGTCTTGTTGCCCCCACAGATATTGTGCGGTAGTCACAACGAGCTCTGGCGGCCAGAATGCCCCACCCCGGTCTAAAGTGATCTAACGTTTCAGTCAGTGAAGTAACAATTTGTCGGCAAAACCTCAGTTGCAACGCCATGACGTACATTACATGAATCCCACGGTCCCATTACAATTATAATTTTATGTTCGCCCCTTACGATGACACGGGTGACAGCTCACTTCTTGAAGTTTTTCTCTCTCCCACGGATTTATCGTGCTTTTATAACGGCATAAATTAAATGTAGGTGAGTTCGTAAATGGCTATGTGGTAATGTGCTGTGATTCAAAAGTTGTGAAGCCAACAAGTGACTGCTAGAACTTTTACAAGTCTACACATGTATATTCTACATGTACATGTAAACCCGTTTATATGCAATATATGCGTACATGTATGTGGTATATGTGTAATATCACGAAACAGACTCCTTGGAGGGCTGCTTATGGTACAGGAACAGTGTACTCACTAAAGATTTGAGTAATTCGTATATTTTGTTGAATGCATTGTAGTGGAAGAGGTATTACCAATGTACATACTGTCGTTTGCATTGACAATAGTTATCGTACAGTAACGCCGAAAACGCTACAGGTACATGTATATGAATACACGTATGTGAATATTGATTTGGTTTTACTATTGTCCTCCACAAATGCAACCTACGCCCACATACTGTATATTGGACAAAAACAGGAAATTGCCACTATATCGTCCACCTCTTGATATATTCTTAATCTGTCAGTGGCTTTGTAGTAAGGTGAAACAGAAACGCCCAGTGTCAGCCCACCCAGGCCACGATAGCTGGTAATCTCTCCTTTCAGGTACAACGTACACTTCACACTCCCATATAATGCATATGGTAGTGCTTCGATCCACGAACTGTACGTTTGGATATCGACTCTATGGCGGTCAGGGAATCTAGATACGCGCACAAGAGTACTTCATTATTCATTGCTGCGTCTTACATCTTTGATCATATGAGGTGGACAACACGGTGTATTGATTTAAATGACCGACAGTACGAGTCTTTCAGCAAAGACAGCTTGTCACGTTATTGTGATCCACGTTGCACATTTATACTGGGTATAAAAAACCTGGCCCGCACTGAGCTTGTAATGCATACTTCCATCGCATTATTCGGCCCAATTTCGTCCCCTTGTAGCTGCTGTTGCACAGATAACGTTGCTTATTCGACTGCATTACTTAGATTGTTAAGGGATGGGCAATGAATGGTCGGGGGGCTTTATTATATGCGTTATCTGCTGTTATTATTACATTTCGCGTTGACATTTTCTGGCCTATTTAGCGCGACGCCTTTCATGCAGCGGTCCATACAGTCAGTGTGTAGGAGAACCACAAGTACAGATAGGCCTACGTCAAGGTCAGTGAAGATCTGCTGGGCAGCGGTTCTCAAAAATACTTACACATATAAACTTAAGTTGGTACTTAAATTACCAATACTTGCAGTGTGATTGGCTATGAACCCGACTAAGTTTTACTACACTTAAGCATTTTCGAGTCTAGTCCCGCTTTATATGGCTTGGATTTTGGGCAGTGGCCTGCTAACACTTCAGTGCCCTGGTATTTATAGAGTTTATGTCTTTCGTTATATACTAGTATTCAGCGAATACTGCGACATTTTTTTCGTCGTGCCTAACTACGCTTTTTGTTCACAGGTACAGTTCTCTTAATCTGTATTACCTTGAACTAGCAACAGTGGCATCTGTACAAAGAGGTATGATTTGTATCGAGCTGTTTTGATATGGCAAACAGAAAGACGCTTTCTGCATTATTACATGTACGAGTGCACAAGGACATGTAAATGTACATGTGTCTATTGAACAAAGCAATTTTGACTGGGCTTCACTGCAGATCCGGTAAATTGAGACCGTTGTTCCCAGCTCACTGATAATCCTCACCAACAGCGAATGCTCATTTCTTAAGAACCATTATACGTCCTACATTATTATTAGCAAAGGGACAGAGACTACTTAGACTTTATCGAGGTGTGTATAAAGTATTAATGCTGCAAGACCTGTTGGACACTCTGTCCTAAATGTTCTTTTCTGACACAGAACATCTTGAAAAACTGACCAGTTTACGATTTGACCTTGAATTGACCTATCAAGGTCACTCAAGCAAATTCTGACGGTGCGGCTAGACTTCCAATATATGACTTCCTATTAGTGGTCTATAGCAGCATATAGCCTAACTCTAATTTTTTAAAGCACAGGTACATGTATTTCAGATGCGAATGGCCTTGAACTTGACCTTTCTAGATCACCCAAGGTCAAATATAATGATACAGTTGTGCTTCTCATGTATGACTTCTCGTTAGTGTGTTCAACAGTAATATATTAGCTAACTCAATTCCTTTGAGAGATAATTAAGCTTTTAAAATCTACGTGGCCTAAAATTTGACCTTTCAAGGTCACCCAATGTCAAACCAAATGGTGCAGTTAGATTCCTCATATAACTCACTATTAGTTCATCGCCGTTTTTTGTTGCTTATAGAAATATATACTGCTGGGACAGGTCCTTGGTTATAGCAGTTTTTCCGTTATCTCTTATAACATGTATCACTAGGCCAAAATTTCGACCTCCCTCCCCACATTTCTACCCTGTGGATTTTTTTAAGTCGAGTAATCTCTTCCTTCAGTGAGACGGAAGGCTGTCATCTGAAATAAAGCTGATTAGTGAAATACTTTTTGGGATACTTTTTGCTCACGTATACCCACAGACAAACAAGAGCATCACAATAAACCCCGCCCAGCAAAGCGGGGCAGTGGGGTGTGATAAGATGGAGCTGTTCGCATACACAGTCGTGCAGAGTACGAAGGAAAGGTACATGTACTTTTACCGGTCAGTTCCTTAACTCCACATCCATCACTCATGTTATTTGGTTCACCTCCTCTCCGATCCTAGACACACGACCCTTTCATTCAGATACTCAAGTTCAGAGGTGCACAGCCGGAAACAAATTAGCGTAGGGTCCCACTCAGGTGGGTCAAGGTACCGTAACGAGCTCCGCAATTTCGGGATCAGCTTTCACGGGTCTACTAGTATATTTTCGCACGGCATGCCATTTAAAAGCAAGGTATGCTGCGCGACATCTCTATGTTCCCATTCAGATGTCAACCAGAGCTCTGAGTGATCGCCGGGTGTATTATTACATCGCAGACAGGGCGATAATACAGAGATGTCCCCACAAAGGACTCGCTGCTGAGACAGCACTGCGGGGGAACAGCCAGGTAGCACGCACAAACTACAGACTGTACTAAAGAAGGAAAGGACCTCTATGTATGAACCGAATAGGAAATCCACATTAAGTAAAGCCTTTGCCCTAGGCTTTACGTGCAGGGTGTATCGACGAAGAGCGGGGATGGTGAGATACAACGCATAGGACCTATAACCGTACATAGTATATTAATAGATTTCTCTATATCTAAACAATTTGCTGGAAGCGGGAGTCAAAGACAAAAATCAAGACAAGATACCCAAAAAGAGAAATTCAAACCCAAGTAATGCAGACAAGAAAGCAAAACTCACACGAACATAAGGCGTACATTGTACATGTACACGCAAGACACCAAAGGTGAAGATACGAGTCCGAGAACGTCGTCTATAGGACTGCTGATTCTAGACACGAATACAGGCGAACAGCTGGAACAGACTTGTCTTCCTTGTTGATTTAAAACAGTGTTCGGTTCAGCAGTGTGAGACCATATTTAAAGGGTGTAATACACAAATGTATATAAAGGAGCTGCAAGCAGTTCCCACGAGATGGGTGTGGTTACAAAGATACACATACATGTACACGAACAACAGCCTGACGCCGAAGAATATTCTACATGTACATGTAGTTAAGGCTATAGATTGCCAAGACGAATAGAAGAAACAAATTTATATCACGTCCCCAAACAGGCCCTGCCCTTCTTATTTGCAGATCATATCTGAAACGCCAACGTAAAGATTTCGAATTGGTATTCCACGGCCGCAAGTGGATGTAGTAGTACTAGTATACATATACGTGACCGTCATATACGTGACAGAGGGCAAAGATAGGGTTAATAATTTTTCAATGTATATACATGTATACTGGTATATGCGTAGCATCTAAAAGTACTGTGTAACATTTAAATGTTTTAAAGTTAGACATTTTAGGAAATGTCCTCCTTGCACGTTAGTGATACACGCATGGCTGACCTAGTATGACTTTCTTGTCAAGCAAACATGGCAACAAATATTGTTTACACCGCACATTCAAGTCGATTTATATCATACACGCAAAGTACTTATACATGGACTAGAACATCTGTGTGTATGTCTCTATTCAATTATGTGACAAAAGGTGCGAATGGGTTGACACTGGGGCACTGAGGGGTGAAGGTTCAAACAGCAAAGCACACACATCTGGTTGATTTCCTCTGGAATGGCTGACCAGGTCATCAATCAAAGCAAAGGCAGTAGACCGTGACCGGGCCGACGCACCTCAAATGACAGAGCCTGCAAAACTGTTCTCTCAGATCACGCACGACACCCTCTTCTGTCTGCACCGAATCATACATGGATGACTTCCAAGACTCTATAAGAATCTGTTACCTTTGCTAAGGGTACATGTAAACCCTGCAAGACAATGCAGCGATCCGCGATAGTACCTACCTCGATGGTTTACGGTCTCCATGACGACCGAAGCAGACGATCAGGAACGCTGACGATCCTGGAACGTTTAACCGTGGCGCCTTTCACGTGTGGGATGCCATGCTGCTGGTGTCGTAGCCTCGCTTCAACCTACACTTTCGCTATTAGGCGACCAAAGCTCACTGAGCGTCGATGGACATGTTCAATAGTACATCTCCAAGAAGAAAGATGATCGCCAGGTGTTTACAGGCAAAAGCTCCTTGTCATTTGGGTCCCGATCAGTGGCTTATCTGTCGCCTACGATAAGTCCAGGGAGCATGTGTGGCATCATAAATAAGACATTAGCAGGTTCTTCAAGTGTTTTCTCTTGCCTACTTCATGTACGAGCTGAAAGGAAAGGTTATTGCACACATTTAGTCACTGTAGCACTTTACACGTAATGCAGACACACCTGTTATTGGCCAATATCAACCCTAACACTGCCCACACCTTTTATCACAGCACAGGCGGCCTTTGCATCAAAGCGTCGGTCCAGCGGCTGTACAGGTAATAAGAACATTGATAGCCGGTAGAATCATTCTAAATTATAGTCACCATGCAGTAATGTATTCAATAGACCACAGTTATCTATTAATTATAACTTATATTTGTGCAGTGAGTTCAGAATCACCCTTTAGCAATTACTAGTAGTACATTAGGATTACATTCACTATATCGGCAGCAATGGGTCGTTTTATCTTACAGACTGGATGCCCGAATCAGTAAAACAATGAAAGCGGAAACGAAGAAAAAATAAATTCATACATGTAGGCCTACCTCCTCTCAGATCACAGACGAATATTTATTTTATTATATTTATATTTATTATTATTATTATTATTATTATTATTATTATTATTATTATTATTATTATTATTATTATTACCAAGTGTACACTGTATTGTTCTGATATGGGAACTGCAGTATATATATGTCGCTTAAAAGTAAGCCGCAAAAGCCTCTGGCAAAGGTGACACAGGGGATATCACCGAAGGCTTCCTGGTCAATTTTGAAGAAACCTGACATGAATTAGGGTAGATTTTAGCCAATTTAAATCAGGATGTAGAACATGTTTATGGTATAGAGGAGGGAATTTTCGAAGCATATGAAAATTAAGGTTACTAGCTTCCACATGTCCCACACTCACTGCGATCAAGTAAACTCAAATTTAAACTCAAAGAATTATATTCAAGACAATACATTATATACATAATTACCAGACAAGTAGTTTCAAGTCCAACATGTATGCACCACCTGTGCATCCGTGATATTATCTAAATGGCACATATCGTAATAAGTACTAAGGGTATACTGATATTAACACCCGGGGTATTAACAGTAGCGGGAAAATACTACAAAACGTATACCTACCTTGAACATTGTTGAAAGGAGTGTACATCATATATAAACCATGCTAAACTCCGAAGGGAATCGTAAGTTCCATTTACTAAAACTGTAAGAACACAAACCACACAGGTTTACCTAAAGGAGAGTGTCAAAATAAGAGTCCTGGCATCTGTACTGTAATATCATAGAAGGACTTTGACCTATATATAATCTGATAATCTCGCGACACAGACAGTGATGGCTATGAGACGGAGACCCTACCTCGATCTGAATGGCCCAGCGTTCCGTGCATTTCAGTCATAATTCTTCCCTCTGCTTTCTGACCACTTGTCTAAGCCCCATCTTACCTCTGTCAAACAAACTGGAAGATGTAACACGAATCCTGTGGGCTGTACGAACCGTTTTATCCAGCGAGCCGGCATCCCTGAACCTCGCAGATGCCACTTGAGTCTATTTTCGCTCACCTCGCGGCACCAGCCATTGGATTCGCCGCGTATACACTGACCAGCTGGATGTCTTCAATCGATCGGGCCTAGCGTTGTGGCTGTATTTCACTGGCGATGCTGGACGTGAGTTTGTAGGTATAGGGGCTTCCTAGTCTTTACCTAAACACACGCATGGTTTGCTGACCGAAACCTTCAATTTGGGAAGAACATAAACCCTTTATAGCCATGATTATGTGTACTCACCAGTGAACTGTTATCCTGTGCTCTAACTCCCAGCCGCACGCACACGGGATTGTGGCTATGTCTAGCTTGAAATACAATATTTTATTCCGTCCCGATTACATTCCTGTGATGTTACGCAGACATGCTGGTAGAGCGCTTGATTGGTCGATGGTGGGCGGTTGGTTGCCGTGGGTGGAAGTCGGTTTTATGAAACAGCCCTCTTTCAGCGAGCGCAGACGACAGTTGCTTTTCTGGCGGGCTGTTTCAACCGCCACCGCCGCTGCTGCTGTACCATTTACTTCGTAGGCACGCACACATTCAAACGACCCATATGCACCGGCAAAAAATAAAGACAGCTAGCACCAACTGTCGTATACGGTGTCTACAACGCTGATGCGCAGCAAAAAGTGTCCAAATAAGGTTTTTTTTCCTGTGTATGTGTGCCTGACAGACGGTTGCGATGCGGGGTCGACGCAGCGCGCGACCTGTCACGGCTCACGGACTGACCCTCAACCAAGGCGCCATGCCAGCATGGCAAAACTTACCGGTTACTTGGGGGAGGGGGCTTCCACATGACGCATACATTTCAAACGAACAAATTGTGGCCGGTGAATTGGTGAACATTTTTTTTTTTTCGAACTTTGAAAAAGTTTCTTAGAGGCGTAATGACACAAGTTCCGGTGGAACCGTTTTATAATAAGAATGTTGCTTTGTCAACCGCCGTATGTTCCAGAAAGCGCCTTTGATATGATAAGATGTTGTCACCCATGGATGAGGGTGACTTGATTGCGAATCAAATTTAAGTGTCGCCCCATCAATGACATCATGTCTTCTGTCCAATACAATGCTCATAGCCTCTCTAATGTTACTAATAATCCGATTTTTCTTTTCTTCAATTCGAATGGAACTGTATGTCGAATTGCGGCGTTGTGCTGAACTTGAAACCAAGTCAGTTAGAATTCTGATGGTGACTTGTCCCTACTCGTGTACTACAATGTACAGGTTATCAAGTGCTTTTAATGCATGTGAAGTAAATGTGTACAGTATACTTCCCGTAATTAGTTTAGTTTAGTCCTGACAGAAAATAGAACAACACTAGTCGATTTGACTTCATGTTTATGATTAAGTTTATTTATTCAAGCGAGGAACTAATTTAGTCATCCTTTAGGAGTGATCATGAATTAGTGAGTGAGCGAGGGATAAATTAAGTAAAAGGTAATTAACGTGGGACACAATATACAAAATGTAATACAAAACATTAGCCACAAGTTATTATCCGACACGAAGACGAAATACTAGTTTACAAAATGGTAACATACATTTGTAAAATATTACAGGGATTCAGGGAGCAAATATCACAGAAAGAGCACGCCAAAGGACAATTCACCGCAATGATTTGCAGCAAGCTCATTACAGTAGAACCTAAAAATGTGTTACCGTATCTACCCGGCTGTTCCATATATCGGTGTGAACCTGAACACACGTATAGAGTTATATTTAGGCTGCATCAGCATCTGCAACTTTCTGCTACTACTCCCTGTAGTTTGTATACACCGGCCTTTTTTGTTTATTCAAATGTGCATATAGATATTACTCATCTTAACCTGCAGGTTTACATCGAGTGGTCTATTTTTTTCTCAAAGTAATGCAGTACAAACCAAAGCCGGTAACTTCAAGTTAATTCCCATCCCCATATACACTGATGTACATGTGTATGTACGCACTGAGATTTGCATCACATTTCAGATTTTATTTAAATGAATTCGGTGATTCCTGACTTCTTTCTTTGCTAGAAATTTTCGTTTGTCGAAGAGGCCGTATTCAGGGCCGCATTTATGTCATTGCATGGGACACTCTCTGTACGTGTGTTGTCATAATACGACATTACACACGCGGGTGGTAGCCGAGGGCAGGGACCCATGTTATACTTGTATAGACCCTTGGGGGTACCGGCAGGCGGACAATCCCTGGCTGTATCAAAGTAAAGATATATAGGTCGTAACAAAGTAAAGACGTTAATAGGGACGATGATGTTGATGATGATGATGATGATGATGCTTTTATTCTTTCCTCATCTGCTGAAGTCACATAAATACATGTATGCCATGAAATAAATGTACAAAACATTCATGATGCCAAGATGTTACTATAGTACCGTGCATTATATATTATATCATGAGTGACCTACAATATACGTCGACAGTACACATACAAGTACAGGTTCTTTTCGCACGCCAGCGGTTGCCGAACGTCTTTGCACAAACTTCTATATCGTCTAAACATTTTCCTCTTGCGCTGTTCCCATCATCTTTGTCTTGGTCTTTTGTTTATAAATGTAAAATCTATAGATGCATAAATACAATCAATCAATCTACAGTCCCTGTCCAATAGCGGAATGGTTAGAGTGCCGGGCAGTGTGACATCTATGCCCCCATGGAACGTGTTCGAAACCCGTCGGGGTTTAATGCCCATAAATGCTCAGCTTATGTATTACAGAAAAGGCTTACAGAAATGATAGCGCAATGTTGTAATTGTTGAAATTGTACTTAGAGTACGAAGACATATATTACATTGCTTGTCATACTTAGAAATGGTGTAGAGACACTCTAGCTCGATATAATGTCACCTCAGTGCATAGTGAGTACGAGCCACTACTTTCCAAGAGGACCGCAAAAAAAAAATGTGCGGTTGTTCGGTACTTGGTTACATCTCTTGCTTTGTTTGTTACCACGTGCACCTTCTACACATTGCATCTGTTATTATTTCCTTTCAGCGCATGGCAATTCTCCCTAATTTTGCGAGAATAAAATTCGCCAGTACAATGGGGAGATCGCAATTCCACACTTTAGCGAACATAAATGCCAATGAAGTACTCTTAATACCGTATTCTTGGACAGTTTAGGGACACTTGGGTGTCTGTAATATCATATCACACACGTTCAACCAGTGTTGGCGCTTCTCGCCAGTTAGTACGGTGGCCCGATGGTGGTGGAGGTGGGGAGAGGGTCTGTGCCCCGGGGTCTGGGCCCCCCCCCCCCCCCGAGAGACCCCACTGGGCAGCCTAGGCCTATGCACAGGTGTAGGTCGCACATTCGGATCTCACGTAAGAGCAAATATGAATATAACTCTAGGGCACCAAGAGTGTGTGCTTACAGTCAATATATCATATGTACTAGATGTCCGATATCACACACAGCAAATCAAACAGGAAATAAAGAAGTGAAACCCAACTGCCCAAGGGAATGCTAAAACATGGAGTTATTTTGATGGCTAAGTGTATCCTCTGAGCTTCAGCTTAAATCTGAGATAAAACGACACTGCTTCTTCTTCTTATTATTTATTAATTATTATTATTATTATTTTTATTATTATTATTATTATTATTATTATTATTATTATTATTATTATTATTATTATTATTATTATTATTATTATTGTTATTGTTGTTGTTGTTATGTTGTGTTATTAATGTTGTACGTGTAAGCAGTGCATACTATTAAGACTCAACAAGAGCATATAAAGCCGGTTAACAAATAATACAGAACAAATTATGATTAATACGCCGCTTATGACGCATATAGGGTTTGCAAACTTTCAAAGTCGGAGATTTCTTTGCCCTCCAGCCCACCAAGATTCACTTGATTTATTGCGCCCTGCGTGAAAAAATAGCGAGATGTTTCTTGCCGTATATTATAAAGTGACTCCATATCGCTATATTATACTGTACTGTGCGTATATTTACGACAAAACGTGTGGTTCTATGACATTGAAATTTTGCTGAGCCAAACGTTTTGTCCTCATTAGCTGCTGAAATGGGCAAACATTCATCATCCGTTCTGAACTATATATTAACAGACTGACACCGTCTGTGTGAATAAAATATACATCCTCACTTGATGAATGTCGGCACCCTACATTGTATCTGTTTATAACACCCCGCCTCCGACACATTGTGAATATATAACACATTTATTGCTACGTGGAAAAATTACATTGTCATACATCTTAAAAATATTCGTAGGTGCGACTTGAAATGGCAAGCCCCGTAAATAGACATGTTATGTCCCGCAGGAACTTAATTTCACCATGCCAGAGCTAAGGTGGATATCTCAGTACAAAAAAATGTGATGTATGTGTCGTGCTCAGCTGCAGAGACCCCCGTCAAAACGGGGGTGGTAAGGCTACATGATAAAAGTAGCAAAAGTTTCAGAGATGTGCTTCGGGGCTTGTGATCAAAATCGAGGTGCCAGAACCGCATATACATGTACTCTATTCATATTAACAACGAGCTTGAGCTTGATTTTTTATGACTTTTGTAAATGATATACACATATGTTTTATCTTAATATGGCTAAATATATCTTGACGGAGGAACTTCTTCATTTGAGAAAATTGTTATTCTCAAAAATATGTTATTTCCGGGCGGGCGTAAAATACTTGTATACTCCTCTGTGTGTATTAATGAGTTGTGGTACACCCGAGATACATTGTACCGTAAAACTTCTAATAAGCGCCCGGCGGCAATAAATTTCAGACGTGCTTTAGACCCGGCTGCTATTGGAAGCAGGCGTTTAATAGAGGTATATAATTGGAGGCATTCAAATTCAGCGTCCCCGTACACCCGGCGCGTATTAGAGGCCGGCTTTTATTACAGGCTAGACGCTTATTTGAAGTTTTACGGTATGCTGGGCGTAGCGTAAACATGCGAGGGTTTTCCGAATAACGTACGCTTAAGGCCGGTGGAATGATATAACTGTCCATACCGCCGGGTGATCAGGCCTCCCTGTCTTCGTCGAACGGGTTCGAAGCTCATCACAGGCTAGCGGCCAGTTTATAGAAGATGGCATGCCTTAGTGTAGCTTAGTTTTCGCCAATGAAAACGGGCAGTGACACGATGTGGCTGTACGTGATATGAAAGTTCACCTGTGGAATTCTGTCACGATTTAGGGTGGCAGACATATGCACATTGCTGCTCTGCCGAGCTGTTAATTCTTCTCCGCTGAGCACTTTTCTTCTCCAACTGCTGAACATTTGTCTTCTATGCTGATCGTTTTTCTTCTGCGTCGAACAAGTTTTTTTTTTCTGTGTGATTTTGCCGATTTTTTGTGTGATTTTGCCGATTTTTGTTCTTCTCTGCCGCGCGTTTTTCTTCTCTGTCGAGCTTTTTTCTTGCTCTGTATGTCAAACATTGTTCTTCTCTGTCGAGCAATGTTCTTCTCTGACGAGGGTTTTTCTTGATCTGTACGTCAAGCATTGTTCTTTTCTGTCGAGCAATGTTCTTCTCTGACGAGCGTTTTTCTTGCTCTGTATGTCAAGCATTTTTCTTCTCTGACGAGCGTTTTTCTTGCTCTGTATGTCAAGCATTGTTCTTCTCTGTCGAGCAAAGTTCTTCTCTGACGAGCGTTTTTTTTCTTGCTCTGTCGAGCATTGTTCTTCTCTGCCGAGCCTTTTTCTTCCTTGCCTAGAGGTTTTATGCCCCGACGAGAGTACTTTTTCTTCTCTGGTGAGCACTTTTCTACTCTGCAGAGTAGTTTTTCTTCTCTGTCGATCATTGTTCTTCTCTGCTGAACCTTTTTTCTCTCTACCGGGCGTTTTCTTCTCTGCCGAGCGGTGTTTTGCTCCGTCGAGTACTTTTTCGTCTCCGCGAGCACTTTTCTACTCTGCAGCATAGTTTTTGCCCCGGGAGTTTTTCATATATAGGTTCATATAGGTCCTTTTCTGATAAATAGGCTCTATATAGCCTCTAACATCCGATCTGTGTTGTCAACGTCACCATCAGTGCTGGTTGTGCGCACGCGTGCTCTGGTGGTGGTAAGTGTTTCTTCCGTGGAGAACTTGGCCGGCTTTTTGGCCCATAGATAGTCCAGACGACGTTCAAAGGATGCCGTACTGGGAGCATTAACCACATGATCTGGTCGGTTGTTCCAGTAGTTGGCACTTCTGTGAAGGAACGAGTATTTTCTCAGATTCAGTCTAGTATGGACCTTGCAAATATTGTATTGATGTCCTCTAGTGTCACTCTTGTTCAGAGGTATGAAGTCTGTAACAGAGGTATGAAGTCTGTAACAGAGATATGAAGTCTGTAACATAGGTATGAAGTCTGTAACAGAGGTATGAAGTCTGTGATCACCACTCCGATGTCCTTTTCTTCCGTCTTGTTAGATCTGCTTTGTGCTACTGCACAGCAGAGCTACTGTCGTCACGTGGGCGTCCGTCGTCGGTCTGTCCGTCGTAAAACCCGTTTTCTCTGAACCCGTCAAGCAGATTAATGCCAAATTTTGGCGGTAAGGTACCTTTTCACCATATCTCCAGACCACTTCTTTTTTCTTTTTGTTTTTTCAAAATTTGCATTTTTGATTTTTTACGATTATTTTTCGTTTCCGTTCACATGGGACCATATGGGACAAAAAACCAAACAAACTTCAAAAGACATCTCCTCTGAAAGTACATAACAGATTCACTCCAAATATTCATGCATACTTCTAGGCTTCTAGGGAGGG
>JAAUYG010012019.1_pt1 | contig 13498 bp, 8 predicted proteins | sample 7278091 | NCBI WGS metagenome assembly JAAUYG01 (sample SAMN14350201, study PRJNA611818) | marine sediment metagenome | isolation source: surface marine sediment (0.6m) | place: French Polynesia: Moorea | collected 2018-08
ACCCGATACTTTACCATCAGGAGTAACGGCAAAAATAGCGGTGCGGTCTAAAAGAACATAGAATACTAATCTGGCTAAGGAGGATACTTCCATAGATCGATCATTTTCCGTTGCCGAATCTATGGCATTGTTATTTGATGGATTGGAAGGAATCCCAGGTGAAGCTTGAACTGCCATGTTGCTAAAGGAATTCGGCTGAACTCCCGTTTTACTTTGCAAATCATCGAGACGATCGACTTTTTCCTGTTTCTTTAGTTGGGGATGCCTGCGTTTCTCTCCTCCCATTAAGTCACTTAAGGCTCTCCCCCTAGCACTTTCAGCGATTTCTAAAGCAGCTTGGTAATTACCATTTTCTCTTTCAGCCAGATCGAGATGAGCAATTAGCAGTCTGTCAAATACATCTTTAACGCTATCGAGAAAGGTAACTTTTCCTTCATCAGTGCGTAAGTCCTGTTGTCGTAATTCAATTAAATTCAGAGCTTTTTGAAAAGATGCGATCGCCTGTTCCAATTCTCCTGCTTCCTGGTAACAACATCCTAAACCCCAATAACAATGTCCCAATGTTTCCCAATCTTGTTCTGTTTGAGCTATTTTCAATGCTTGTTGATAGACTGGTTGAGCATCGCTAAAACGTTTTTGTTCTAAATACAGTCGCGCTAAACCTGCGGAAGTTTTACCTTTGCCGAGATTGTCTCGTGCTTGTTCGTAGAGTGATAATGACTGCTTATAAAGCTTTCCAGCTTCGTTGAATTGTTGGCGATCGCTTTTCAATGCTGCTAAAAATGCGATCGCCTGACGCTTTTCTAATGGTTTTCCAGCGTCATCGAATAGTTGTAATGCTTCTTGAAGATTGGTTTCAGCTAGTTCTAAATTATCCTGTCGGCGATAAATTTCCCCAATATTGGCGATCGCATAAGCTTTAAGTAACAGATTATTATCAATTTCTCGATATTGTAGTGCTTGTTGGTAAGCTTTTAAGGCTGGTGCTTCTTGGGGTTGGCGGAGATAGGCATTACCTACATCCAGACAAAGTTTAATCGGTAGGGCTGGATCGTTAGCTTCGGCTTCGAGAGTTTCTGCCACTTCTGCACTGTAGAGATCGGGGGGAGGTTCGGGATTACTATAAAAACCTTTAGAAACTTGACTCAGGCGATCGATTACCGATTCTACTTTCAAGGTATCTTCTGATTCTAAAGCTTCTAGAGCAGCTTCATAAGCAATTACCGCATCTTGGATTTCTCCTTGAGCTTGAAAGGTATCTCCGATATAGTTGAGTATGACTGCGGTAAGGCGGGAAAGCTTTTCTTCTCTGGCAATTTTCAAGGCTTGAGCGTAAGTATCAAGAGCAGTTTGATAGTCTTTTTGTTCTAGTGCTAAGGATGCTTGATTAGTTAGAGATACAATTTCCTGATTCATCTTCATGATTCGTTAATCCTCAATTAAGGCTAAAAAGATGAGTATTAATTAATCGTCAAGCTGCCAAAGTTTAATTTCCCAATCATCTCCAGCACTAGCAAGCATTTGACCATCAGGACTAAAAGCAACTGTTCTGACTTCTCCTAAATGTCCTGTCAGAGTCTCTAGTAATTTCCCAGTTTTGATATCCCAAATTTTTACTGTGTAATCGCCACTGGCACTAGCAATCTTACTTCCATTAGGACTAATTGCTATACACCAGATACTACCCGCATGACCTCTAAGAATGTGAGGTTGTTGCTTTTCTGCTGTCTCTAAATTCCAGAGTTTAATAGTGCGATCTTCTCCACCACTGACAAGAATTTGCTTGTGAATAGCTAAAGAGAGAACATCACTTAGATGTGCATAAGGAATAACACGATAAGTCTCGTCCAATCCAGAATTCAAATGCCAAATTTTAACGGTATTCCCAGCACTACCACTAACTAATATCTTACCATCTTGGCTCATAGTCAGAGAACGAATACCGCTAGAAGCTGCTTTTACGGCATCAATCATTTCCCCTGTTTGCCCATTCCATAATTTTATAGTGCCTTGTCGGCTAGTACTGCCAGTGGCAATGGTACTTAGATCGGAGTTAATCGCGATCGCATTTAAAATAGTTCGGGGATGTGGAGAGGTTTTGATCGTTCTAAGACAATTACCTGTTGCTAGTTCCCAAATTTTTACGGTGCTATCGGCACTACCGCTAATAATTAGCTTGCCATCTTCACTAATCTGAATACATTTGACTCTCTTTTTATGACCCTTGAAAAGACGGATTAACTGTCCAGTTTGCAGATCCCATAATCTAACAGTGCGATCGTTACTACCACTGACGAGATACTTGCCATCTGGACTAAAAGCGATCGCTCTAATCGTCAAATCTGAGTGACCAATCTGAGATTTAATAGAATCCTTTTGAATTCTGGCTTCAGGATCGGCATAGAGGGAATAAGCTAACCAAGTTGAGTTATAGGGTGCAAGATCGCGAATAGCTTGACGACTTTTTTGAAAAGCTTCGGCAACAGTTAAATTATCCTTCAGTAACGCTGTATAAAAAGTTTCAGCAAACTGATAAGCAAGTTCATCGTTTACTTCCCACATAGCACCAATGAAAACCCCGACTCTGGCATTGATAAATTTTTCTGCCCAACCGCCAATTTTAGTAAAGCTAAAACCAACACGACCACCATGACAAGCATTAATGAAGATAATGGGGCGAATGTCTTTAAACTTGATCTTAATATCTGATGGACGAAGGGAATCACCGGTTAACTGAATCGCAGAATCATTAGGTAAATTGCGATCAAACATTCCATGACAGGCAAAATGCAAAATAGAAAAGGGATTATTTTTAATATAGTCTTTTAGCTCTAATCCATTACTAATGGTTGGAATAGAAGAAATGCGAGCATTTAAACTATTCAAATGTTGCAGAAAATCAACTTCTTTTTTGACATTAGGTAAATTTGAACTATCAGGAGCAACGGTTACTACTAATTCAGTAGGAAATTCATCAGCCGTACCCGGTCCAGATAACCAACGAGATAGAGCAAATTGTTCGCACCAAAAAGGATCTTCTAATTCTTCATCAAGATCGTATGGTTTAATCATTTCCCAAGGAATCCAAGGTTCATCGGAAGTAATCAATAATGAATTAACGCGATCTTTAAATTTCCAATATTCTTGCTTCAATTTATCGGTGATAAGTTCATCCCATAGTTGATTACCCACGGAAACTAATCTTTCTTCTGCTATTCTTCGATCGTCTTGAAAATTCGATGGGGATGTGTCTAAATCAACGGGAGTCCCCTTACGAGATAATGATTCTGCTAAATGACCTAGTTCTTGGTAAACAGATCTTATTTTTTCCTCTGGAGAGGTTTCTAAAGTCACTTGACCAACTTTTGTATGGTGATAATCTATTTCTGATTTAGTTGAGTGCAGAGTAAAATAGATAGTTCGATTGTCATGTCGGTCTAACTCCACGCATATTTCTAAATCAGGGGGAGGAACTAGCAATTGATCTTTTAATTCTAGGGTTGTTTGTTCTTGAGTTTGAGAGATTTCTATCGTTTCAGAGTCTTCTTCAGCGTAAATTATTATATTGCGTCTTGCTGTACCAATCCGTTTTCCATTCTGGTAGAAATCAACTCTAATTTGCTGTTCACCCAATTGACGAGGAATGAGAACAAATCGCTCCTCAGTATCATCATCTCGTTCTATCTGAATTACTCTGGTATTAGTTCCTTCAATATCAAAACCTCTTGCTCTTAAAACAATTTCTACTTCTGGAAGTTTTTCTGAAATCCCTGTATCCTCGATTTCCATGATTTCCATTGCTATTATTTCTGGATCAGGAGATTTAATTAGTATTTGGACATAGAGACTAAATCGCTGGTTAATAGGAGAATATTGTGGAAACTCCAAATAAGGATAGCGTAATAAAAATGGATTTGATTGTGGCATCATCTGCTGTAGTGGCAGAGATTCAACAGAATCCTTGTCAAAGTTGGGTTCTTCTTCTGGTTTTGATGGTTTAATTGCGATCGGATTTGCTTTCTGTTTCAAAACTGGTACTAAATATTCTGGTGTTGGTAAGACTATATCTTCATCATCATGGACTGGGTTTAATTTACGTCGGATAGCTGCATCGTCTGGATACTCAAATTGAATCGCCACCTTGCCCATGCTATAAGCTTTTTTAATTGATACCCCTGCACCTATAGCTCTGTAAAAACCTTCTGCAAAGGTAATTGCTGCTTCATCGAGAATAGAGCGATTCATGCCTACAACATAATTGATATGTTCGGCAATGGCATCTGCTTGAACTTCTGAATAGCAAGCATTAAGAACTACACATTCAATGCAATCTCTGAATAATTTAAATAAGTTAGCTAAAGCTTCGGTACTGGCAAAATTAATATTCCCTGCGTCATCCATTAAAACAATTCCCTCTGTTCCTTCTACATCTCCACAAAAGTGAACTATTTGAGGTTTAACTTCTAGTAATGCCTGTAGTAAATCTTCTGGACGAATTGCCCCTCTAGATTCAATGATAAATTCAGAACCTTGTAATGCTTGTCCAATTTCTCGTTTTTCTCTATCTAAATCTAGTGCAGAAGTACCTTTGGGATTAGAGGATAATATTAGAATTCTTTTAGTCATTGAAACTTACAGCCGTTTTTAGTTGAATAGACTACGTTTCTAATTAGCTAGTTCGTAGCTTTTAGCTTTTAGCTTTTAGCTTTTAGCTATTTTAAAATTTGGTTATCCTGGTCTACATATGAAAAGCGCAGCAACTAATTAAGCCTGATTAATTAGTTGCTGACCACATTTAATACAGAACTTGCCAGTATTCGGGTTTTGATGATTGCAATTGCTACAAATAAGATGTTTTTGGACTGGATTATCAGTCTGAGGCAAAGTATTACTAATATTGCTTGAACGAACTTTGGTTCTTTTATTAGCCTTGGCAACAGGTTGAGAAGTTTGTCTGGGAGTTACGGGAACGGATTCTCTAGATACTCGATCTCTTTGAGCAAAGTGTTCCATAAGCATACGATGGTAAAAGATGTAACCACCTCCCACTTTTTTCATTAAAAGGCGTTCTGAAGCATAATCAAGGAAGCGAGCGTAGTTCCAGGGAATGCGACCTTTACGGTAAAGAATTCGGCGTAGGTTAAAGTGTTGGATACAAGTAGTTCCCCCATTTCTTATCCATAAAATCAAACCTCCGATAAGCCCGAAATCCAGCCCGTAAAGCATGCTAAAAATCTTCATCTTAAGCCCGACAATTAGCCCAGCTATCCCTCCGATAATCAGCCCTCCAATTAGCCCTATTTTGAGGGAGTTTTGAAATGAGCTCCGAATTCCTTGATTGGGAAATGTTCTCCGCTGTACCTCAGTACTCTTCAACCCACTATTCAGCCCGAAAATCAGCCCTCCCATCACTCCGAAAATCATTACTTTGTACCACTCTGGGTTCATATCTGGCTTTAAAACTTTGAAAATCCTCAGGGTAATCAGTCCAGAAATCATTCCCACAACAATTCCTAGGAACACTTCGTTAATGATTCTATACTTAGCCTTTTGCCATGACCAACTCATTTGCTCAAATAGAGTTATTTCTTGCGATAACCCAGCAATTACTCCTCCAATCAGCGCGAAAATTATTGGCCATACAAGCTTACCGACATTACCGACATCCCGACCTGGAAACACTGCGAAGTATAGCAATAAAATTAGCCCGAAAATCAGCCCTCCCAAAAGGAAATTGCTAATTCGATAGTTTATTCTCTCAATAGAACTTTGAAGCAAGGTTGATTGTAACTTCTCGATCAAAAAAATTGTTTTTGATTGCTTTACCATCATGTTTGCCAACCAACTGAGCCGATGCAAAACTTTCTCCTGGGGATATTTTGCTGAATTCTTGTTTGGCTCTAATTGACCAATTACTCGGCGATGTAACATTCGCTTAATGTAATTATCAAACAAATGTTGATAGCGATCTTTGGTGGAGCTAAACTGCTGTAATAAATCCTCTGCTGACCAACCTTGATAAGCCAAGCTCATAATGTTGAGAATCAGAGGTGTTTGGGCAAATTGTTCCAGTTCTTGCTCCTGCTGTAACAGCGTCTTTAAGCCAGTCAGTGAATCACCTGCTTTGGCTAAAAAACTATATACTTGTTTTTGGGAAAGAGGTTGAATACAAATAGCACTACTAAGTCTTAAACGTTCCGTAAGAGCTTCGTAATCTTTAACCCGACTACAAACTACCATCTCAGTAACGTTATGAGTTGCAATAAATTTATTTAAAGCCCGAACACAAGCATTTCGCTGTTCTGCTCTTACTTCATCCCATTGGCTTAGGGGCGCATCGCGATGCGCCCCTAAAGAAACTTATGAATCTGACCAACACCTGGTATAAATATTTCCAGAAATCACCTAAGAGAACACATTCTACATCATCTTTAAAGATTTTAAATAAACCAGCAAGAGCTTGGTTACTAACTAATGTTTCTCCTTCTATGTCATTTACAAATACTAAACCTTGCTCTCCTGTTCCATGTCCGCAAAAGTGAACAATATAGGGTTTATTATCAAAAAATAACTCCTGTAAATCTTCTGGACGAACTGCTGGTTCGATTTCTACCTCAAATTGTTCTGAATTTTTATTGCGTTCTATAGCCTTTTTCAAATCCCGAATTTCGCGATCTATTTGGAGATCGCCTTTAGGATTAGAGGCTAAAATCAGAATTTTCTTCATCCAGAATCTCTAGCTTACAACTGTGATTTATATCTCCTGCGTTACCCATTTTGCTTCAGGATTGGTTTCATAAATCATAGTTTAGCTCGATGTAATCATACTTCTATACACTACAATAACAAAGCTTATCTAAAATAGAGTAACTTTAGATATCCTTAGCATCTCAAAGCAATGGCAAAAATCTCCCCAGAACTGAAACTAACCCTCGGAAATTTACAGCAATTACTTCTGGGTATTGTCGATGAAGCCAAAGCAGCCGAGTTTTTACTTCTAGAACGTTTTGGAGAGACAAATGAAACGATTATTGCTTTAGATGAACTAACAGCAATCTCTCAACAAGCAGCCGATCTTTACATTCAAATATCAAGATTGCTACTAAGAACAGCAGAGATACAACCAATTATAACTCCTGATATGCTAAGGTTATTGACAGATAGAATTGCCACGATTGAAAATCGCGTTCCTGCTTTAGAGCGGAGTACTCAAGAAATAAAAACTGATTGGGGTTTATTATGAATCAGCATCCTTTACCCGATCGCGATCGAGTTCAACAGACAATATCAAAATCTCGTAGATCGCGTCAACAATTAGAATTAGCGACCTTAGAATTAGAAGAGATTATCGTTCAACTAGAAATAGTTTCTCGTCGAAAACGTAGGCAGCATTTAACCGATCGAGCTTCTTCTAGCTAAATGTTTAGGATTGGAAATTATAGCTTTAATTCAGCCTAAAAAATAACAATTCCCTACTCTGCAACAGTAATTTGTATCTCTTGAGTTATCCACTCAGCTTCAGGATCGGGTTCGTAAACCATGGCGCGAGTCTTCTCTGGAGGATTATTCACATCATTGCCGATCGCGCTCAAAAGTTCATTTAAAGGATTAATCTTTGTAACTTGTCCTCTAGTTCGAGCTTCTTCTGCTTTGTCTCGTAAACCTCGGTTTAGATTACCTTTTGGCTCAGGTTGTTCATCCAGAGAAGGTAAGATTAACCACTGAAAATTAGCTAATCCCTTAGTGGCAAATACTTTTAGGGTTTCCTTAGCTTGCTTATAATCTGCTGGTAGTTGCAAACGCAGCTTAGTATATGCTTCTTGACCTGAATCTAAAGGAAAGAAAGAAGAAACACTTCCTCTAATGGGAATTTGAGAAATTGCCCAAGTGGGTTCAATATCTAATACTGCAACATTGAGTGTTTGAGAATAGGTATTCTTGATTTTGAGATAGGATACTTCTCTAGGTTTCAAAGCAACATTTTGCGGATCGGAAAAGGGTTGTTTGTTCTTATCGCACAACTCAAATTCCAAATAATCAGTTAAATCGGAAGCAGGATTGTCTAAAGCTTGCACGGATTGGTATTTAGCTAAATGAACTAAGCGATCGCACACTTTTTGCGGAGCGTCTGGATCATCTATACTTAATGCTGGACGAAGATTTTTAACTGGCATCCCAATACAGATTTCATAAGTTCCATCTTTGCCAACTGCTACCTGATAGTGTGCCTCTTCCCCTTCTTTGACTTCCACTACCCAACCATTTCCTACTAAAGCTTGGCGTACTTTCTCTAAAGCTGCGGTTTGTTTATCGACTAAATCTGCTGGTAAATCCTGTTCTTTATCTCCTGCTTGTTTTTCAGCAAATAAACGTACTTTCCGAATTAAATCTACAGGTGCAGCAACCATCACTGCCGAAGCACCAGGTTCGATTTTGCCTTTAACCTCTATTCCTCCTGCTGCTGCATCTAAAATCTTGGCGGTTGACTTGTCTGCTTGAAGATCGTCCGTCAGTTCGGCGATCGCTATCTGTTTAGTTTTATCTGAAAAATCACTAACTTCAACAGGATAAATCGCAAAGCGAGTACCACTACTTAAACCTGCTGCTAATCCAGCATCTAAGGTGATTTCTCGTTCGTCTTCAGCTACATTAGTTACGACTACGGTATAGGGTTTATACTGTCGTTTATCGCCAAATATTTGGCGATCGCCATCGCCAATCAACATCGGTAATTGTTGAGGAAACTTACTCTGAATCATTCCTTTAACCCGATTGTAGAGTGACTGATAGGTTAAGACAGAAGTACTGCTAGTCAAGGTGTCCATCATCCAGTAGGTTAATGCACCGTTGCGTTCTCCCCCATTCACTGCATACTCATAGGCATATTCTGTAGGACGACAGGCAGCTAAAAATACATAGTCTTTGTTGGGTAGCCAGCCACTAGAGAGAGAGGGATCTGCTTGAGTCAAGATACGCCAATTATCTAATAACTCTGCACGGGATGCCACTAAACTATCTTTGCTTCTAGCTGTGGTATCAACTAAATTATTTTCATTACCCCGAATGGCACAATCACCTCTGGTTGCCCCTCCCGAATGACAACTATCAAAAATCACTGTCACGATACAGCCTTTATCGGTTAGGCGTTTGAGTAAAGTGGCAATTTCTACATCTCGTAGATAGCGACCATCTGAACTGCCAATATCCATCGGCACAATCCCTTCATCCTGCCGTTGTTCTCCCTCTAGTTCTGGATAAATAGTAACAGCACGTCCACCATGTCCCGAGTAGTGAATATATACTTGCTCTTGCGATCGTGCTTTATCGGTTATTTCCTTAAATGCCTGGACTATATTTGCATAGGTTGGTTTTACTTCCTGTCGTGCCGATCTAATGCCAGAAAGAATCGAAGTCTCTTCAAAGGGAGAAGTTAATTTCCAGATCTGCTCCTGGGGAACGTTGAGAGTATTGCAAACATATTTATCTACTAGATCGATATCCCTAACGCAACCTCTGAGATCTTTGTAATATCTATTGGGTTCATAGCGATCGATCCCAATTAATAAAGCATAAAAATTATCAGCCATGATTCTTGCTCCTTATGTCTGTCAACTATTGATATCTGCAACTTCAAACAGATTGTGAACCGCATTGGGTGCATCCTCGCTCCTCTTTTCTGTTTGAACTGTAATGCGATAAAGTCCTGACTCTAAAGTCAATTCATCTTGTTTGAGTACCCATTCACGATCTTGAGCTTCAAAATCAAGATTTAGGGCGGGTTTTTCTGCCGAAACGCAGTCAATCCTAGCTTTAAGACGATCAAAAGCCGAATTGTCGGGGTTAACTTTCGCTGTAATTACAATTGGTTCATTTGCTAAATAAAGATCGTCCAGGCTTAAACTAATACCTTTGGTAGCTTTAATCGCTCTTCCTTCTTCCTTACCTCTACCTCGGATATCTTCAATTGTTCCTGAAGGAGATTGAGCTATTTGCAGTTTATTGAGCAAATTTAGCAAAATATCTGACTGATTTTGTAATGAACCATGGCTTTCGGCAATAAAACTGGGAATTTCTAAAACATCGCGATCGCTAAATTCGATGGGAAAAGCGGAAATTTGAGGAACTGTACCATCTCCATCTGCTAGATGCTCTAGCTGAGACATAATTCTTGGTAAGTCTCGGCTAACAGTAAGCTCCCCGTTTTTGAATTGGGCTGATTGTAAGGTAGGTTGTTGTACCCCAACAAAGGGAACAGTAGCGAAAAGTTCGTGATATTTATCGTCTTTGCTATTTGTCTTAACTGCTTCCTCAATTTCTCGATGAAAAGCTAAGGCATCTTGGGCTTTACTTTGGTTAATGTTGGGTAGATTAGCTACTTCGGCAATTCTATTGTTTTTATCTCCTACCTGTAGCATTGAGTAGATAGGCATCAATTGATACACTGAAGGGAGCGATCGCATTACGTCAGTGAGATCGATAAATGCTTTTTTAAACCCATTGGCTAAAAAGTTAACGGAATCAACCGAACCGCGATAGGGAGTACCAAAAGTAAACAAGGCTCGACAATCTTGCCATCCTCCCAATACTTCCAGATGATAACGAGAAACCAAACCACCCATGCTGTGAGCTAAAAGAATTACCTTGGCGCCACTATTACCATTAGTTTCACGCCATGTTTTGAGTCTTTTACTGAGTAATCTGTTTAGGATCTTCCCATTGATTCGATTATCTCTGCGCCAATCGTAGGGAAAATGATAAAAGTTTGCTGCTTTATCTTCAGGATCGTTATAGATATCTCCTTCAGTAACCTCAAAATTATCAGTAATTAGTTTAGAGGTTTGAGAATAACCGTCTAAGATCTTGATTAATCCTGGAATAATTTGAGCATCAGCTACTAAGCGAGTTGCTTTGATGTCATCGCCATAATAATCACCCCCAGAATCTGTTCCCTTTAATTTGAGTTGCTGTAAATTTTTACCCCCACTGATCACTATGTCGAAAATTGCTTGTGAAGAAGCACCCCACAAATCTTTGCCATCCTTTTGCAAGACACTACCTGTAATTCCTGGCAAAATTACTACTAGATCGTTCATAAGTGTTTTTTGATTATTAGCCATTTATTTTCTCCTGTGATTACATTAGTCTTGATAATTGGCTGCAAAACTTTAAGTAAATAAAGCTTCTCTAGTTTCAGAGCCAACAATGCCATCTGCCACTAAACCTTCTCTTTCCTGAAATTGTTTAACGATACTTGCTGTACCATTGCCAAATAAGCCATCAGGGAAAATATCAAACCCTTTTGCCTGCAAAGCTTCTTGAACCTTAATCACGTCTGAACCTTCGGTCATAGGTCGGCTAACACGGAGTAATCTGGGTTCAGTATCCCAAGGTGCAATGGTAAAACCTTTGACAGAAGTTTGATTGATTCTCGATGCTGTATTGTTGCCATAGATTCCATCTTCAGCAATTTGATCATCAGGATGATTTCTATTCCACAGTCTTTGAAAAGCTTTAATGGCATGATTACGAATATCCTTAGTGCCACTTCCTCGATAAGTGAAATGTGGTTTATCTCTGTTACCAAACCACTGCCAACCATACCTTTCTAAATGAGGTCGCCAACCTAAATGATCGTTAATATCGATCGCCAGTCCACCTTGATGATTACTGCGTCCTGGAGGTGCAACTAAACCATAGGGACAACCTCTTCTGCCACCACGCCATCCATATAAAAGGTATTGCTGCACTAGAGTTCGATAGGTGGAATTAACTCTCAGTGTTTTGTTGCGATTGGCTTCGCCAGCCTCATTCTGACGATCGCGAATTGCTTTAGCCAGTGCCTCTTTGGCTTGTGGTTGTAAGAAAGGATAGGCAGCGTTACCCAAATTTACATTAAGATCGTCGAAGCTAACTAACACCCCAGGAATCATTAAATTAACTTCATGAATTAATTGCTGTGACAAACCATTAGCCACCATCGTCGAACAACCAGGGGCATTTTGTACAGAGCCAGTATAAGCACCAGCTCTTGTCCCTAAAGCTTCTTCTTCTACATGACTAATTTCTTCACAAGGTTCAAAGTCAAAATCTTCTAACCACTCTTCTTGATTTACTTCTATTTCAGTCATCTTAAATCTCCTTAATAGTTCCAGTTGCTATTGAAAATACAAAGATGTTGATGCCGAAAATCCCTCGTCATCAATAGTCGCTCCTACAGCATTTTCTACAGCAGTTTTGTGTTTTATTTTACAAAGATAACAAGTGGGGAAAATGCCAGGAATATTTGAATTTTGTCCTTATTTTATTTTTTTGTTGCTTGTAAATATTCGCTGTTTCTCCAATTATTTGGTTTTATGTTTAAGTTTTTATATTTAGCAACATATTCACCAAAGCGAAGCCACAATCAAAGCTTATATACTATATATAAATGTGTCTAATATCTATACAATAATATTAATCTTCTTCTAAATCAAAAGTTTTTGCACTTATTATTTCTTAACTCAAGATAATAATAAACTCGATTTACAAACATAACGATTGCCATCCAAAGTTAGATGGCAAGCAAATAAATTTTTTGATTTTTTGTATGTAAAAAATAGATTTAATCTCTATTTTTTATAGTTTGATTTGATAGAATATAAAGTCTAGATATTCTACTCAGATTCAGTACATTAATTTGAGCTTCTAATTATTACTTAGGTCTTCAGCTTGAAATTTATGCGAAATTTTGTTTTTTGTAATATTTATTCATACAAATAAATTTAACCGAATAAAGAAGAAATTAGAACCACGTTGGAGATCGCGTCTTGGTGCCCCCAAAGCTATTACCGCTACTGCCGATAAAGAGCGCACGTATGTTCTATTCACTTGTGGAAAACGAATGGGCAATATTCCGACCCTGGCATGGACTACTACGAGAAAAAATACAATGAGCAAGTCCTCAAAAATCTCCAGAAAAAAGCTCAGGCTCTTGGTCTTGAACTTGTCCCCATTTCTCAAGATACGCAAAATGCTCCCTTCTCTCAAGCCCTTGCTACATAAACTTTACGGCTAGTGTTTCTTCAGAGATGACAACAATCAAAGCAATTCCTGATGTAATATTTCCTCTAAAAACCTTCTCACTTTATCCGATACATCTTCTCTCAAACTAGCTAATCTCAATATTTTCCATTCTTTAATCTCCTCTCCTTGGCAATCTAACTCCTTAACTGCCCATTCAATCCTTCTAATTTGAAAATCCTCCACAGTCTCAGTCACCGACTCCAAATAAGCTTTTGTTTGAGGTAACTTTCCCAAATGCTTTTCCAGCAATGCTTTCAATCCCAGACTAGCCCCAATTCTACTGACTGTAATTCTGACAGGCTTATCTTTTTTGAGTAGCTGCTCTACTGCACTTTGAACTTTAATGAATATCTCTTTATCCCTAGTATTCCAATCAACTTTATCGACTGACGATTTCGGTTGCTTTAATTTTGGAGAGTTGGTATTAAGCCAAGTG
>JAAUYG010131710.1_pt1 | contig 13498 bp, 5 predicted proteins | sample 7278091 | NCBI WGS metagenome assembly JAAUYG01 (sample SAMN14350201, study PRJNA611818) | marine sediment metagenome | isolation source: surface marine sediment (0.6m) | place: French Polynesia: Moorea | collected 2018-08
CCCCCCCCCCCCCCCCCCCCCCCCCCCCCCCCCCCCCCCCCCCCCCCCCCCCCCCCCCCCCCCCCCCCCAAGGTAGCCCGTCTGAAAATGTTTGAAATTTAGGGTTCTTATGGAATTTTTAGGTGTTAAACAGACAGACTACAACCAAACTCAATCAGAATTTATACAATACAAAGTCATGTTAATCTGTTATTCATAGTTTTTAAAAGCGTTCTAATATATAATTAAAAAGATACCAAAACATACCGAAAAATATTACCGATACTTGCTGAAAGTGTTCACTTTTGCTTTTAAAGACAGGGCACATGGTCCATCAAGTACCGATACTTGCTGAAAGTGTTCACTTTTGCTTTTAAAGACAGGGCACATGGTCCCTCAAGTACTTCTGTATAAGGGATTGCTTTAGTATATGTATAGCTTTTGTGTGCATTTGAATCAGTTAATTGTTGCCAAACTAGTCAGTTGTGATCTAGTTCTTGGTACTGGAGCAGAATCAAAGGATAGGAAACTATTGGTTACTTAGCAATTAGATCATAGGCAGTAGGGTGACAACTCGATGTATACTTCACCGATGCTCATTTGATGGTAAAAATCATCTGAATGTCTATTGCTTTAAAGTGAAACGAAACTTGCTTTAGGTAGTGCACAATAAATGGAGTTGGTGTGTATGGTTAATTTTGGTATTGGAGTAGGCCCTGTGCAAACGTCAGTAAAGATGATTGGTTGAAATAAAAGGGACAACTTATTGATTCTGTCAGGAGCCATAATATTTTTCTAAAGGAAGGACAGGGTTTTTTTCGTTGCAAAAATATTTTTTTTTTCGGAAAACAACAATAAATAATAATGATGCTCGCCCAGCCCTATATATCAAATGGCCCATCCCTAATATAGACGAAGGCAAGTACGATTCTGGTATTATACACATAAATTAGAGCGTATAATATTGGTATAATATTTGGCTTCATGTTTTGCTAATACCATAACATTTAAACACTTTAAATATTTTTCTTAAAAACCGTTCATGACTTTTGTTGGGGGTCTACGACTATCTTCAGAATCTGGAGGATCGTATCATATTTTGTCTTATATCTTGTACATCGTACCTTACCATTTATTTTTTCTTATGTGGTGCATTTTGCTCGTACATATAATGAATTAAATTCCATCTTGTATTTTCTTCTTGTCTGTCAGCTATATGCCCCATGGTTAATTACCCAAATCAAACCGATTTAAAGCAGACAAAAGTTTGCATTGTGAGTTGATTCACATGTTATGGCTTCTGCCATGGTGCCATGGTAGATCGATCGATACAGTCCCCAAACCACCCTATCTGTGATCAGAAACCATATCTGACCTATATCAACAGCCACGGTACCGAGTGTGACAAAATTGTATTAATCCCCAGGATAAAACTAGCTTCCTGGTTTTGTGCGAAGATCAATCGGGTGACTGACTTTGAAACTGTGAAATACGCGATTTGTTTTTAGACTTGTAGGTTCCCGATTGGTTTGGAACTTCCCGGTGAGTCAACCCCCTCAGTTTATCCTGACGGAACCAAAAACCTGATCATCTCAATACAGGTAGCCCTTGCAAAGGGAATTTGAAGTAATCACATGATGTTTTCAGGTAAGAAGTTGTTACTTAAGTTGAAATTTGTGGTTATAGATTTCGGGTTAACCAGTGTGATCAATACATGGGTGGTTTTCGTGTGTGGGTGTTTTAAGCCAGCACTGCCGGCCCAAGGAAAGGCCCACGCTCACGAATCTATCAGGTACGTCATGGAAGGAAACTTTAAAACGTTAATCGAATAAATCCTTTGATTACAATATGTCTATTTAAAAACAGGGATTTCCATATCCGTATCTTGTAACCTCACATGGTTATGTAGAAGGTATAAATTGGTCATCTAATCCCTGATACCATAACCGAACGCTATACACAGTATATACCGAGACACAAGTCGATCTATCATCGAAGAGCCGATTAGAATTGAGATACACGCCAATGATGGGTAGACAGTTTATGTTATTTATGCTGATTGGTAAGTTTATATATATATATGTATATTTATTTGGATCAAACACACAGAATGCAACACAGTCCCGTAATTATGCACTTTAAGAGAGAAGTTCAGTACACTGTGTTGACCCAGACCTGTTTCCGTGATTCAAAAGATTGTAACTGGACATTTACGTCAAACTAAGTAATGGTTATGGTAATGCCTATCCAATCACAAAGAAGTTGATTTTATTCAATTGGCTTTCATAACCAATCGGACACATGTAAAACATTTCTTTCTTTCTTTCTTTCTTTCTTTCTTTCTTTTTCTTTCTTTCTTTCTTATAAATAAATAAATAAATAAATAAATAAATAAATAAATAAATAAATAAATAAATAAATAAATAAATAAATAAATAATTTATGTATTTATTCTTCACTTTTCTCTGTTATTATTTGTTTTATTTCGACATAAATCACGAAAAAAAATCATCTAGTTTTGCAAACATAAAACAGCTGAGCTATAGATCCACACATCAGGCTGAAGCGCTAAGCCAAAATTATCTTTTTTGCACCATTTCTGGTACAAGAAAAAAACAAACAAACAAAAACAAACAAAGCTGCCGGCAAAGCTAGGCAGCGAATAATTATAGCCAAGTTATGATATCTTTCCTTAGGTTTCTTTCTCGCCATCAAGACTACGTCTGCCATGCCCATTAAAGACCTGACACCCCAACCCGTGGTCGTACCAGGGGGAAACATCACAAGGAACAACACCGTGGAACAAGAAGCACAGGCGTTTAGGAACTCTACTGAAAATCTCCCCAAACGAGGAGCAACCCCGATATTGATGGGCCACTCTGGTGTTAAGACACCGGCGAACTTTACAACACGTCGGGGTTTAGGAGCAATGGAGCAGACGACAAATCAGACGGAGATGTCGCTCTACGTGACATCCACAAGCCATCCCGATCTTGAAAGCACTGATGATGCATCAAGGACACAGCGTGCAGCATTTACGGGCGGTCATTTTACAAATCGTTCTCATCCACAAACAGTGAACACAATCACAGCAATACCAAACCCAACGGCAATCACACACTCTACAAGTCATTCTGAGGTACGGGTAAACCCCAAAAACGTTACAGTTCGCCAAGAACAAACGGCAATCACAAACTCTACAGATCTTTCCGAGGCACGGGTAGAGCTCAAAAACGTTACAGTTCCCCAAGAACAAATAACGACAATTACAAACTTGACAAGTCTTTCCGAGGTAGGCCACCAAAACGTTACAGTTCCCCAATTACTACAACCGGAAGTCACAAACTCTACAGGTCATTCCCAATCAGAAGCAAGCACTGAAATAACATACCACACAACCAGCAAGCTTCCCAATAGCCCTATAAATAATACTACGCCAGAAGCGGTAACTTACAGCACACAACAGCCTACATCCACCCGCGAGAGTGGCCAGCTTCAGTCGGCACCAGACAGGAATTCTACAGACAACCGGAAGGTATTGACGACTCCAGAGAGAAGTGGCGCCCTCTGTGCCCTGAAGAGGGCCGTGCATAGAGCCGACGACAGGGCGCGGGAGACGTACGACAAATTCGTGAGTACACACGTTTGACTTTCACAACTTGTTTTACTATTTTCTTTCACGCGAAACTCAAAGCGAAACGCGAGCATCACTATATCACTATTTCGCAAAATGTGCTGCAAGTTGGTTTCCTCAACAAAGAATCAGAATTGTTTTTATTATTTCGGAGCTTTCAAATGACATGCAAACGACATGCAAGTCATGAATCGACGCATACTGGTTCATCTAGATATGTGTGAATAATTATACCATATTTGGATATTTAATAATAATTGCATTATTTAACAATTGAGATCTTAGTTGACAATTCAAGGCAGACGACAAAAAAACCCCAAACAAACAAACAAAAAACGTGGCATTACCAAAACTCGCTTGATGAACTTCAAATGATCTTCAAATGGGGGAAAATTTGCAACCGTACGTAACCTTTGTGAGGCATTTTCTCGATCACCGATCTTTATAATATTAATATCGCCTCCATATTTTTTTCAGTGCGACTCTGTACATCAATATCTTCCCTTGGATGGATTATCGCTCGCCAACGCGACATCCCGACAGCGTTGCCAATGTTTCATGGAACGCGTGGAGAACTTAACTGCGTTACCGGAAGTTGCAGTTGTAGCAGCCAATGAAAACGTCACAGAGGTACGTCAGATAATTGTGGGGATAGATGAGGCAAGGGTTATACATATAGGAGATAAAATCTGAACAGCCCAAGGTGGCACACACTAATACGTAGTCATGTCAAGGTGGCACAATCTAATACGTAGTCATGTCAAGGTGGCACATACTAATACGTAGTCATGTCAAGGTGGCATATACTACTACGTAGTCATACCGCCCCCGTTAGCCTATTATAATCGTTAAGGGGTGAAGGAGGTCAGGGTTCGATCCCCAACCACGCCAAGCTCCGTGTCTTGTAATATCTTCCATAAATAATTGTTGCATCTTGTTTACACACACTCATTCATTGGGGAACGCACAATTAGGTTTTTACTCTGATCTACACACACTCACTCATTGGGGAACGCACAATTAGATTTTTACTCTGATTGCTAATCACGCTTGATTGGTAATCGGTGTCTAAGAGAACTTTCTTGCTGCTGCTGCTGCTGCTTGGGGCTTTATTCACACAGCCGAGCCCACTGGGACAGAAGGGCGATTATTGCGATTATAAACATAGACATTCAGGCTTAAGAGAAGATGCTAAGCCAGATGTTTAATTAAACGCTAGGTCACAGTAGTCGAACAATGGAGTTGCTGCATAATTGGCCTGTGGGAAGCTCGCCAACCCCAAACCCCACCAACCATCCACCCACATTAGATTTTCAAATATTTACGGCACTTTTTTTGTTTAAATTGGTAGGAGCACGTGGCAGGAACACACAATGCCTTGAAGCAACTGTGGCACTTCCTGGATCGCCTGACGGAAATTGGAGTGACGTCACTCCTGGAGCAGCGCCTGTGTGACGTAATGCGCGCAGACGATCGTTCGCCTTGTTACCTCAGCTGTCACCCCACGGTAGAGTCGGAGGTGGAACTCTACTGTGATTTTCACAGTGTGATGATACTCAAGGTTGAAAGTCTACACCTGTACCTGCTGGAAAGCGGGGTAAGTTAATCGGAAATATGGCGCAACCGGTAAATAAATCAAAATATATTAATAATTTGTATAGTTCCCACAGGCGGGCCCCAGACATACAAAACAAAACCCAGGGAAAATAAGAAAATAATGAAGATGAAACATTTGGATTAAGTACAAATTACGGATTGACTACAAATTCTCTGCCCTAGACTATGGCTATTTTATAGTTAACGGAATGCACTGTTAGCTCAACATCAAATAAGTTATCATGGTGGTATTATTATATGTGACAAATTCAACGGGGCTAATTCATCACCAGATTGAACTTTAAGATTCATTCTATATCTGGAAGACTTCCTAGACAGAACTAATTTATTTATTTATTTATTTATTTATGATAGGGTTAAAGATACCTGTACTTGGAGAGCCCTTTTCTATCCAGTTTCATTGTTACAATGTACCCAATAATTGACACAAACATACATACACAACGTAACTTAAATTTGTTATTAAATAATAATCACATAAATTGCATTGTTTTGTGCAGCGTTTTGTTGTACGAACTAAAGATTATAATGTTACATGTGCTTTTTGGAAATCGGTGATTTGGTTATGACGTATTCTTTCCAGATCGGGGCTCCCCCTGCGTCTCCAATGATAGACCCGGAAATAACAAAGGATCACCTACCGCAGGATTTCAGATATTACAGCCTCGTTGTGACAGACTATAGCCGTCGCCAGATGGCGGCACTGGTTGACATCATATCCAGATACGTAAATGGGTTACTAGAAGTCACGTGCTGAGTGTTGCATGGTAAATTGAAAACTTACCACATATATATGCCAGTGTTTTTTTAGGGTTTAAGGTTCATTGGCAGAGAAGGTAATACATTAGCTAAGGAAACCTTTTGCCAAGCTGTACATTGTATTTGGGACTTCTCTGTATGACTATGTAACCAGACCCGGGGCTGCTCTGTACAAAGGCGAAGCAAACTGAATATTTATATATATAGCGGTTTCTGAAACTCACTGGTTAAGCAAGCTAGTCACAAATGAGAATTACGTTTAGGCAAAATATCGTGAGTGAGAATGCTATAATATTGACAGACTTGTTTATTTATTTATTGAATACATTTACACTGGGTAGGCCAGTTACAAAAAAGCTGTATTCTACCCTGGCACCCAGTCGATAAAATATACATACAATAGCTAAACAACATGTATTCATAATATGGTATAAAAAGTACTAATTATTACATAGGTTAACCAATAGATATCCGTGTATTTTCGTTTAAAACATAAATTTTGTAATTCTTCTTAAAAAACATGCTGACAAAATAAAACCTTTAAAGCGCCTGATAAAGAATTCCATACTAAAGGACCGTTGTACAAAAATGATTGCTTAAATATTTTACGGTTCGGTCGTGGTACATAAAGCTCGCCAGAGTTAAAACTTCTTGTATAAACATTATGAAAATCGGAAACACTTAAAATCGAATCGTTAATATAATCTGGCGCATTACCATAAACATACCTATGCATTAAAACGCCTGTAAAATAGTTTCGGCGTTGGACCACAGTCCAACGCACAAACGAAGCTAAAAGGTATACAAATTAATGTTCATGAAAATGGATGACGATCAGAATTATGCATACATAAATGCTCTATTGAAACGAAAATCTCATACAGTGTATCTCAGCATCAAGTATAAACTCAATTTTTGCATTACTCTAGCCAGAGTAAAATTAGTGCTTCTTTTAATACCTGATTTCTATCTATTATTGTCAACAAGCTAACTAAATATTAATTCAGAAATTTTTTTTACTAAGCCATATCGGCGCCAAATTGGAAGGGGCATATCAGTCACTAGGTTCCATAGATAAACATGGTGCGTTCTGTATATAAAGAATGGCAAATTTAAATGGAAAAGGTTACACCAAAGGGTATAAAAGTAGAAAGTTGCGCTTCCAACAAAGTATTCAAACAGCCACTCGTAGACTGTCACTGTACGCACGTCCTAACGATCGTGTATGTTCTCACACGTTCAGCGATCTCATGCGTAGCATATCATGACTTGGCAAATTTCGAAAAACTTGGCAAATTTCGCGGCAGGCAAATAAGTTATTCAGTGGAAAAGTTTCTCTTGTCTGCCAAACAAGCGTCGCAAATGTAGAGTGCAAACATTTGCCTTTTCATCTCCTACCCACAGATCTCATGGAAAAGAATGTGTTGCCGCCCTGATATTGCGTTTATGACGCACCGTAAATATACTGATTTGGGCAGGACAATGTCCAGGAATCTAATTTTATAAGAATTAGTGGACTATGTGAAGGTGTGACACAAATCGGCAAATATATGCCTCTAAAGCGAGTGAATAATTAAATCAACCCACGCGACATATGAGTAAATTTCGAAGGAAAAGTGGCTGTAGGTTTATAAGGATCCCACGTCAAACTTGTTTGCTAACTTTAAAAAGCGTATACCACACGAACAAGAGGCCCAGAGGATTTGACACTCTGCTTGACCTTTTGCCAGATGAAACGAGTTAGTTTATGGATAATGACAATGCAGCCAAACCTAACCATGAAGTGAATTATCTTCAAACTGACGTATCTTTGGTCGCCAAGAAAAGTAATATCCTTCATTTCTCCTGTGGATTGCCTACTTTCCACAGTGCTTGGCTGAAACTGGATGAAAACTGGGTCAGCAGTAGCCTTTGCACATCTTATCGGAAATTTTATAAGATCCACCAAATGATCGCAAACTGAAGTCAAAGAAACAAGCATGAAAGTACCCTACATGAGTAGTTCCTAGGACTGCGAACCCCAACTTTTTATCTGTTTTTTTTCTCTACGATCAGCCATTTTCAAGATATTGCACATTTTAGGATTTTCCCATTGACTTCCATGTTAAAAATTCAAAGTGCCACAGAATGTTTAAAACTTAGTTGGCCAAGAAAAGTAATAGCCTGTATTACACCATGGCAGCTAGTGTTCTCATAAAGTTTGGTTGAGGTCGAACTAAAAACTGTAGGAAAAGCCTTTTGAAATTTCCAGCCCTATGTGACCCTGTGGTAACACAAATTTCAAACAGTCATATATTTTTTTAATTTTGAAAAAGTAATAGCCTGCATATAATGATTACCCTACTCATCGTAAAGTTTGGTTGAAATTGGATGAAAACTGTGGGAGCAGTTTGAAGCCTTTCGAAATCTTAACATCGGAAATTTTGCATAGTGCACCGAATGACCCAAAACTGAACTCAAATGACCTGACATGAAAAGCACTCATATAAGTAGTCCTAAATGCACGCAAGTCCCAAATTTTCCATCGGAAATGTTCGAGTTTTTAGGATTTTCCCATTGACTCCCATGTTATAAGTTCAAAGTTTCATAATATTTAAAATGGTCAATATTTCAAAAATCCTACAAAGTAACTTTGTGAAGGTTATTAAGGCAAAAATTCAGGAGAATTTTGGAAAGACTTGATCGCAATTTGTGGGAGGAGTAATTAGCGTTTTGATTTTTTTTTTGCCATGTAATCTCATGTTAAAAAATCGTTAAAATTCAAATATCAAAATTTCGAAAATCTGAAAAAGTAACTTTGTGAGGATATTGGAGACAAACATTGGAGACAAGTTTGAAAACGTTCGTGAGCTGTTTGTGGGAGGGGTATCGTTTTGAAATTTTAGCTCCTATAGGATCTCATGTTAACGAAAATGAAAAAAAAAAGTCATATAAAAATGTGAAAATTGGAAACTTTCTTAACTTTGTGAGAATATTGGAGACAAAAATGCAGGAGTCTGAAAAAAAAAATGGGAGCGATTTGTGGGAGGGGTAGCGTTTTGAAATTATAGTTCCCATAAGATCCCATGTTAGCAAAAATGAAGAAAAAAATGAAAATTGAAAATTTTGAAAAAAACAACAACAAAAAAACAATGGTGTGGAGATATGGTAGATAGGTAGCGACGAACGCCCACTCTCTGCCGTGGAAACAGACCTAAAATGTGAATAAGATACAAATGAGCATCATTTCGGATTGTTAAAACAAAGCTGATCAAATGTAAATTGGGTGAATAAAACGGAATAAATCACCCCCCCCCACACACACACACACATACTTTACCCCGCACAGGGTGCATACGATTGATATTGACTACGACTCGGTGCATGCCATACAAAAATTCAGTTAGAGACCAGAATTTGAAGACAAATTCAAGATATCTACATGCCAGTTTTAGGAAAGGGACAGCGAGAATAAGTAAGGCTAAAGTCTGACTTCAGCTTCTTTTTATTCAATCAGCTGCAACTTCTGTGATTACAGGCCGAAGTTAAGATGTCCATATTTGGGCATGAAACGTGGCCACGTTGGCATAAGTTCCAGGCATTACACATTTACTCTGTTTCTACCTAAAATATTAAAAATTATCTTCTTTTCTTTCCACGGACAATCATTTGCGAGATACTGACAATTTTTCAAGTTATCGAGATATCGTATTACCAGCTGCGTACGTGTTACCTCTGTTTTTTTTTCTACATGTACCTGTCCGATTAAATATTGCCACAGGTGATTGGTTGTTGTGAACCTCTGTAAATGAATAAAAAATAATTATAAAACAAAATAGGTGGATTATTCCGTCATATCGAGACCTAACTACATTGGTATGTACATCTAACGACATTTTACTCCAGACCAATTTTTGTTGTAAGGATGGGCAATAAGTGGTTCTTTACATAACTGCGGAGCGAATCAGGAAGTTTAGTAGGGGACATTTTTTTATTATATGACTAGCCTCTACAGTGGTTCATATTGCGATATTTTTTTTTAGTTTTTATATCTTTCCTATTATTCCGCATTCCATAGTGATGAACTATCCCAAATACGCGATAAAAATGCCATGAGTAAGCGCACACCAATTCATCCGTTTTACAATAAGTTTACAATCAAACATGGGCTAGCGTTTCCAAAATACTTAAGTCTGATTTAGTCTGATTGTTAGACAATCACATCAGTCAGATTGGAACTTAAGTCAAAATTTAGTTAAATGTTTTTGAGAAACTCTACGGGCTAACTGCTATGCGCACCATTATGCCTCATATATAGTACAAGTGGATGAATATTGTGAGATTGCTTGACTGGTGTATTTTACCCCATATAGTGGATGTACGCGGATTAGGATTGGTAGCAGGCATTATTATTGTGATCATAAAGCTAATGGAATGACGTAGACATAAAAAGCCTAAAGGTAAGAACCCAATTAACAATGCTATTTAAATGGAAATGTTAAAGTACACATCAGGAATTATTTTCGCCATGTACAAAACAATGGAACTACTTCACGAGATGGGGTTACTTATACAATGTATTAATACATTCATTCGGAATTATACTTCCGCGTTCCACTTTTAAGCTGTAGCCTACGGAGGCACAGATGTGCATGATATGGTAAAGGAGAAAATCCAACTTCGAACAAGTTGTACTTATAATGTCTTGTTATATGGGGGGGGGGGAAGGATTCATATATCGATATTGGTCATAGTGTATGGAAATTCCGCTTTGCACTTAATATACTATGAGGTTATCTTGTGTAAGTAGTTCTTGCGCGCGCTGACCTCATTTTGATTGCTCGGTTGTCATCTCTGTTCTTCCGTAAAGCTGATGGTGGTGGTGGTGGTATCACAGTTTAACGGCACATCAACACCAAAAGGATTTACATACTAGGTTTACATGTTTCTGTGCTTATCTAAGCCGACGTCAGGGCAAGAAGCATTTGCACAAGAAAATATCAAATGAAAAGGAAATTATCCAGCGCCGTGTTTTCGTTCGCTATACATTATTTGTCCTACATTATTACAGTCAACATACAGTAATATATGGATAATAAGTTTCAATAATTAAGGCTTGTCGCACTTGTTCAAAGGGTTATTTTTGTATTGACCAACAGCTGCATTTATTAAGACGAACTTTTGAGTCGAAATGCAGCTGTTTGGTCCATACAAAAAGTGCGATAACAATATACATCTTCACTTTTACTACACATTACGTGGTATTAAGTGGCATCTTGCATAAGAAAGGCCAATTTCGACACGGCATTGCTCCCAATGTTTTTCCTCTTGATGCCTGTAGGGCATATAGCAACAGTCCGGGACCTTGGTAACGCAGCCGAAATAAATGATAACATTATGTAAACACGCATGTAGAGCAAATGCGCCTTTTCTATTGGCTCAAAAGCTGTGTCGGGGTGAGAGTGCGATGAACAAAAGATCACCGTTCAATAAAGAGATTTATTGTACTATCATTCCAATTGTAAAACATAGGGAGACTCTCCAGGTATATAGTAATTAAGGTTTTGATCGTGATATCGCATGTCACTTATGAGCAGCAGCAGCAGCTGCAGCAGCAGTAACAGCAGCAGTACTAGCGGCAAGAAAGCTAAGAAGAATAGTCCTGAACGGTGTACATCGCAAGCTAGCGGTTTTATGGTACGTCAAATATTGCATACTACTGGTGTTAATTTTCCGCAATACCTGATGCAAATTTAAGACTACTTGAATTATTTGTTTGCCTGGCAAAGCATCAACTCAGGGCCCTATATATTTTTAAGCAGTGATTTAGTACATTTTGCTCTTCTTTACATCTATTTCTGATCGGTCATTGAATGTCCTGCGGTTATAATTCGAGTTTTAGAGAAGTGTATGATTCGACATGTAGAGCACTATATGATTCGAATTTTAGAGGAGTACATGTATATTGAACGGATTCAAAATTTGTCTCGAATGCAATAAAGGTAGGTCAAGCGTGTAATTAGTTCTGCCACATATATCCTCTTGCGGGAAGCAAACTGTACTGAAGAGAGCAGGGAATGTTTCCCGCCCTGTGTCTCTGCCTGTCAGTTATTGATCTAGAAAGATCACCGCCGTCTTTAGCGAAACTTTTATTTACGTTCGGGCTGACCTGCAGACACAAACAAGCACGAATGCTATTCGACGATACTGGCATATACTGTGGCATTATGACGTAAAGATGGTGATGATTGAAAATGGTATATGTACGATATAACCGCTGGTGATTTAGGCGCTGATATCAAGCATTTAATATCACAGACCGTGTAGCCAGAAAAATGAATATAAACCTGGGCGCAGTCATCTGCCTGGATGCGTCCCTTGACTTTGCTGTCAGTCCACGACAACCCCTTGCCTTTGTGGTCGCCTCATCCTGTCTCGGGGCTGGCTGCTTGGGCCGGCAGGGGGCATCCAGGGGTGGACCCCAAGGCTGTAGCCGATTTGTTGCTCCCCACCTATGCTTCTTACCCTTACAATGTTCATATTTGCTCCAACTCCTTAGGTACTTTTTCCTTAGTGGGATGTTTTTTGACATTTTGTACATTTTTCTATCGATATGTCACAAATCATGCAAATATCCGTATCTCTGTACAACATTTATATTATTTTGTACATTTAGCTCTTGTTTTGTTTTCTACCATCATTTACATATTAACGGAAATTCCACCACTAACGTGTAATTCGTTTTCATCGGGTACGTAGGATACTAGTTCGCCATCCCTGATTATGTTTCACTAGCTTTTCTTACCCTACTGCACTTTGCATAAAATACACGACTGACAGTTATCAGGGTACATTCCACAAATATAGAAATATAAAATAAACAAGAAAGACCGCTGGGACAGCGGATAACCCCGCCCGCTAACAAACTCCCTTTTGTAATACTACTGCTGGCAAATATATATCTCTTCTATACAGATCTTCTACCACTGAAAAACTGAGTGACCTTGGCTTTGGTGCCATTGGACTCCCCATATATGGTTTCCTATTAATGTCTAGTGGTAACATAGGACCTAACTAGGCTCTTTCACAAGATACAAGGCTTTGAAATCTGAGTGATCATGAATTTGACCTTCAGGGTTACCGTTCAAGGTCACTTTAGGTCAAATTTGACAGTGCCATTGGACTCCTCATTAATGGTTTCCTATTAATGTTTAATAGTAACACAGGGTCTAACTAGGCTCCTTTGCGAGATATAAGGCTCAAAATATAGGTGACCTTAAATAGGTGACCTTTCAAGTCACTCAAGGTCAAATGTGACAGTGCCATTGGAATATATGATTTCCTGTTAATGTCTAATAGTAACATAGGGCCTAAATCCTTTACGAGATATAAGACTTCGAAATTTTGGTGACCTTGACATTGACCTTTCAAGGTCACTCAAGGTCAAATGTGACAGAGCCATTGGACTCCCATATATGATTTCCTATTGATGTTTAATATTAACATAGGGCCTAACTAGGTTCCTTTACG
>JAAUYG010059193.1_pt1 | contig 13497 bp, 11 predicted proteins | sample 7278091 | NCBI WGS metagenome assembly JAAUYG01 (sample SAMN14350201, study PRJNA611818) | marine sediment metagenome | isolation source: surface marine sediment (0.6m) | place: French Polynesia: Moorea | collected 2018-08
ATAATAATAATAATAATAATAATAATAATAATAATAACAACAACAATAATAATAATAATAATAATAATAATAATAATAATAATAATAATAATAATAATAATAATAATAATACATAAATGTCAATGATAATATGGGCAATAATAATAATAATCCTACATCAAGAATTTGTTAGAGATTGTCGTAAAACTAAAAATAAAAAAATGCTGGCCTCATCTATAACAGCTAGTGGCCAGTGGACTGGTCTGGTTACATATTATACACGCTCAGTCATTGGATTAGGCAGCCGTGAGTCCAAAGTGCTACGAAATAATCCTACTATTTCTGTGTCGCATCGACTCTTCAACATTGACTGCGTGAACCATTTTCCTGCCCAACATTGAGTGAGTGGTTTAACCCGGCAGAAAGTTTAATCACTGAGTAGAAAGGCAGTGTATTTAAGTTTAGAGTGTGATGAATGGTGTGACCTGTGTTAACAGGTGGGAGGGTTGGTGGAATTCAATTAATAGCTCTGAACTGTTGGCAACACAGTCTGCCTCGTGCTCTACAGAATAATATCCATGCGGATGTCTTGCACGATTCTGCTATTATAGCAAAAGTTAGCTCGACATTACTTACGTTTATAAAATGAAAATGGTTCGATTTTAGTAGAAAACTAAGTGAAAAAATGACAATTAAAGTTTCGAAGTATATATTACTTGGAACTTGTGTAGAAAAATTCATATGTAATGTGGTTTGACAAACAACAACTAAGGGCATCTTCTAAGTGCCCATCAGCTCAGCACGTGTCAATGAATTCTGCTGCGTCACTATACCAGGTCTAAGCAGTACAGAAACGCTTTTTTGGCGTTGAGACAGTCTTCAGGATTCTCAAGCAATATTGTTATATATGGCCTTGTTACCGAGGTTGCACTGCATCCTTACATGGCAGTTACCGAGTGACAGAGAGTTATATTACTGTAATGAATAGCTTTGTCCCTGCAAGAGCTGTAGGTGCTCTGCCAATGTGTACTTAATTGGACGTCTGGCGTCGGGATGAAGTCCTCTTTCTTCTGGGTGTCTGGCTAAACATTAAAAGGGTATTCGTCCCAAGGGCCCAGTGGTCCCGTTTTTATTCGCTCGCCATATTGGGAGCGATGGCATGTAGCGTCACGCTCGGTGGGACCATCTAATTTGGGCGATAATACGTCTAAAAGGTCGCCATCTTGGCAGGACATAAGGCGAGTCGTGAAAACGTGTTTTTCTCCTTATAAATGATCCGGGTCCTGGAGTCACGTAATTGAAATGGGAGTTTATTTGTGAAGGTGGTGGATGATTTTGTGGGAAATTGGCACTTGTATTTGGCCAAATGAAATGTATGCGTGAGGGAGAGATAGGGAGAGAAGTGGGAGAGTCGTCGAGAGGAGCGGACCCTGCATGGCCGGTTATGAAAACATGGCCATGCGAAACGTTGCCAAAATGAACAATCGCACCAAGGAGCTCGAATGGCAAGAGACACTAGATCACGAGAGGTTGAAACGTCCCCAGCATCACCCTCCCCCAGAAAGAGAGCACAGAAAAAGTGAAAACTGAAAAAGATGAGATGAAAAGAAATAAGGCTTTACACTGACAATGGAGAATGAAAGAAAGACATTTTAGGAAGCGGAAAAGGGACAGGTTAATAGTTCAGGGACAAAGCAGTTGGAAGAAGAGAGGAATGTCGGTCCTGGTGGCAGTGTCTGATCAATGAAGACCACGGGGAAGGCCTGTCTAGGACTTCTCCTTTGAAGCCCCCTCAACTTTCATGGAACAAAGGCAAACCCGAAATGAGTAGTCACTCAAGCTTCAAACGTAATATAAAACTAGCGGTAATGAGATTATTGCAAATCACATTATACGCTTCACTTGTCCTGCCATTGATTTGTGCATAGGTTGAAAATTGCCCGCAATTGGAAAACGCCGTCTCCAAGCGCAAATAAACGTCAGTTTGAGAACGAGGCTGCTGACAGAGATAGCAGCGGCCAATCAAGGCCTTCTCCGATATCGTCTGCGCTGTTATCTGAATATGCAGGCCTTGGAAACAGTGCTTATTCTTGAGGTTGAGTTATTCACCACTTCCTATTATGCCACGACTCTTCCGTGATATTTCCTGACAAGCTTTGCCTGTGCAATTGCTGACAAACTTTGTCAATGCAGTATACGTGTAAGAGTAACTTCCTGAGTCTATGCACACTTGATGATCGTAATATACTTGTTTTAATGAAGGTTCACAAGTAAGTTAAGTATTAGGTTTATTTTCGACTGTACCATAAATACACAAACACAATATAAATAAACAAAATTATATCATGTACAATCTGAGGTTATTACCAAAAGCCATAGGCTGTTAACTGTACAAAATATTAAGATATACAAGAGTCGACAAATTTTAACTAAGTACAGCTGGCGAGGCCAGGAAAGTACTTTTGAGGGAGTAGATATTATACGTCAGAGGAGCGATGATTTGCCAAGAAAAATTCGAGGTACTGCCGTTTGAAAAGACAGAGGAATACTGTGTTTTGTTCTGGTTTAAGCGTACAGTTCCAAACGAGAGACCTGGGGAGAAGGGGGGCAGGAGACTGTCAAATTCAAAGGCATGCGACAGATCCCGCAAGGGTCCTGTTTCAATGGCGGCTTGTATAAAGAAGGGGGGTGGGGGGTGGAGATGGGGGGGGTCTCCCCCGGCTGCGTCTTTGTCGTTGTCGCCAGACAATCGTCTTGGGAAATCTGGCATCAACTTGTACCGCACACAGCTACGTATTGTACATCCAGATTGAGTAAGTGCCATCGCTCCTATCAGAGTTTATTACTAATACTTCCACGCCCCAAGATGACCATAAAACTTTGGCCGTGCCATATCCGTGGCCTGGGCGCTTAGCGGCTCCCGCGGTCTCTTGCATGTGTCCACCGATATATGGAGCGCAGATAGCTTCTCCTTGCGAGGCGCCATTTTTGCAGAACTGGCTGGAACGCCCCGCAAGGAATCAAATATATCTGACCCAGTGCTTGCAGGCGGTGGTCAGATTCGTGGAGAATCTGCCTTATTAGCGCTTGCCAGTAGGACTCCCTCGCAATGCAGACATTCGTATGGATCCCCCGGGAGCAATGATTGGGCATAACACCCTTTGTCATTTGTCATGTGTTCTTAGGAGTAATACTAATAAAAGCACTCCAGGCACTCTGTACGGTCTCCCCGATTGAAGGACGCGTGGTCGGTGCATGGTTTGTGCACCCTTGTTGTATTTTTGTCGGAAGTACTTGATTACATTGGGTGTTTTCAGATGTTCTAGTGTATATTAATACCGATATCCCCCTAAGTGTATATTGATTTTTTGAGATCCCGAGGGGGCAGCAATACCCGTTCCCAGACTCAGTCTGGTGCCTACACTCGTTATGGAACCCCGATGGCTGCGTCTAGCTCTTTCTGTCCGCTTCCATTGAACGGGAACACTATATTATCCATATATCTTTCCATAGCAGAATATCTACATGTATTTCCATAGGGTATTTATGTGGAAAGACAGCTTCTTTGAATCCACAAGATAAAAACATTGCTAAAGAAAAAATGTATATACCAACACATTGCTGACACTCTAGAAATGTACGGACGAAAATCATCTCAGTTTACGCGTAGTGGTCTGTCCCACATATTCCCCAATGGCATGTAAATACACAACGTACATTGTACGAACGGATGGGCAGAAGTCTGTTAATGCGAGAAATATTAATTTGTGTTGCCTTTTGTTTCTGTCTTTTCCGACAGAGGGCGTAGCGATGTCCGATGAGAAGCGACTTATCAAGCATCTTCTGGATAACTACGCTCATGTCGGGATCGTGGGCCGCCCCGTTTACAACACCACGGACACAGTGAAGGTTCAGTACGGGATGGCGCTTATACAGATCCTGGACCTGAATGAGAAGGATCAAGTCCTCACCACTAACTTCTGGTGCCGATATGTGAGTAGTACACGAAGGAAAACAGCCATAGAATTAAGGGTTATCACACGAGTTCAACGATTTAATTTTGTATGGACCAACAGATACATTATTCCGACGAATTATTCCGACGAACTTGTGAGTTGAAATGCAGCTGTTGGTCCATACAAAATTAATCTTTCAACAAGTGCCGTATCGCGATTATTATGTACCTGATACTTCAATTTTAGCACAAGTTACCGTATATTAAGTCATATTTTACACAAGAAAAAAACATTTCGACGCGGCGTTGCTTCCAATGTTTTCCTTTTCATGCCTGTAGGGCATATATAGCAACGGCCTGGTAACGCAGCCAAAACAAACCGTGGAATTATGTAAACATAGAAATTGTCTGAAAAGCTGCGTCAGGGTCAGAGTGCAACAAAACGAAAACCCATCGTTTAAATACAGAGATTTATTGCACAATCGTTGCAATGGTAAATCATGGGAGGGGGGGGGGGTATTTTTCAGGTATATAATAATGACACTTATCATTTACATTTTATTCATTTGTGCTGCAATGACCTAACGGTTCATATTTACTGAATGCTGTCTGGAAGGAGAACCTCCATGGGGATTGCCTTTGGTAAAACGCATTTGCTGATTGCTGACATCAAGTAGAAAGAACAACGGAATCAATTTGAGCCCAAAATTAAAGACACAGCACACATGAGAAAAAATAAATCATGAAATGATTAAAATAATTATGTCATCCAAATTTTAATTATGTCATCCAGATTTAGGCCAAAAGATTATATATTTCGCAACGTAAAGTAATTCCATTTGTTTGACGGTACTTATGCATTATCGCGGATAGACCATTTTTTTATCCCGTACTTTCCTGTTTTAAATCATGACTATATATCTTCATGGAATTGTGTATCAGAAGAGCCACCTAACACACCTCGAAATGTTACATCACTCTAGGAATGAGAATGTCTTTCCCCATCAGCAGTTTGATCTACACAGAACAGCCCGTGATTAAATTTCTTAAGAGAAAGATGAGGTCTTTATAATGTCCCCCGAAACTCGTTTGGTGATTACAATGAGTTTGATCCGGTTCTGCCACCGCCTTTTTTTCTGTGTATGATATGTCTACAGGTCATATCTTAAGTTGACCCCAATTGGTTTTATATTTGGTAGATATAAGCACAAGGATCCGCATTCTCAAAGTTTATACAACACCATAAAATCTACCGCCCTCACATGGCTACGTTTAAGTTACGCAGGATGTTTTAGTTAAATCTTATAACATAGAAGGGCTGGAGTTAGCTAAGATTACGAGCGCCTCTGCATATATACGTATGCATGAATGGAAAATCTCATTCACCTAAATATATCAATAATCTAAAGATAATTGCCTGTATGTCTGAAAAATGGGGATTTTTAGCTCTTCATTTCTCTCTCAGTTCTTGTCACAAGTTGACAGCGTTATGGTATGTTAGATCTACCCCACTAATGTGCATATTATGCCCGATACAATTCATCTTCTGTATAATTCACATACTGATTAGTGTACAGATTAAATCGTTTTGCCCTCATACAGACTTTCCTTTGGATCTCTATAACACGATGGATAAGGTGCATATCAATGTGCAGATCATACTGCACATCATGTGCAGATCATACTGCATGATACATAAGGTGCACATCAATGTGTAGATCATACTGCACATCTGCACATCCATGTGATGTGCAGATAATACCCAAATACTTGCATAATAAATATGCAAGTTAGTGCATACATTAAAAGAGATAAATCGCTTTGGGGCGTCTTATATTAAAGCGAAGCGTTTTGCTTTGGACTTTTATTATATGTCAAGTTTAAGGTCTAAGGTGTGTCTTTATGGCGGAGCTGGAATGATCATTGCTTGGTGGAGAAGTATTTGAAGTTGACCAGTTGACCGAGGGTACATAAGGCGGTATACAAGAGTTTTTTTTTTTGTTTTTTTTAAATTGTTTGGTCCCTATTCTGAATCGCATAACGTATTTTCCCCACAGGTCATATTACATGTACATTTCTATTTGCACATCTATAGTGATAGTTACTGACTATGCCTCAAGGGCGTGCAGCTTTACACGCTGAACATGCTGAACACAAGATTTCAGTAAGATTACAACTGAATGTTGTCTGGTATTTATCGTTGTGTTCTGTGGAATCGTCCCTTTGAATTTACTGGGTATGCGCGATGTATTAGCAGACCTTTCCTTGATAAAGAAAACCTCAGCAAAAAAAAAAAAAAAAAGCAAGAAAGACGCCTACTTGCGGGTCTGATACAGAAGTTGCATATCACAAGCTTTGTACTGTTTTGTATAAGAGACATATTCCTTTAGCATGTTTTCAAGCCAACCAAAAATGGCCTAACGGTTTTTACTGATCAAACCGATATCGCAGCGATTAAACAAGATCTCGGGCCTGATCTCGCGTTTCTACCGTCGTGCGCCGAGAGGAAATTCAGAAGACTCGTTTTTCTCTGCCATGATCTTACAAGGAAAACCTGATCCAGGGATATGCATATCAAGTCTTTTCGCGAACGACTGGACTTTATAAGGGTTCTTTTAAAAAAAATCCCGAGGCGAGATCACGACACTGGGTCCTCATGTGGAAGGAATTCGTTCTTCGAGCAGATTCAACCACTGTGTACGTCTCATGCAGCGCAAAGCTACAACTGAAGGATTCGTTGATATTTTTTTCAAATAAGCGCCAGCATGTCATTATTGGGCGTCTGTGGATGCTTGAAGAACTGCATGGTTATGTGTGAAATCCTTGCTTGTCGAAAAGACCAACGGATGACATGAGGCCCAGATAATGTCAGTGGTAAGTGTACTGAAGGTGGAAGTTAATACTGTAAAGTGTGGAAAGTATTTACAGCCATAGAAACATCGTATTGTGAAATATATTTACAATATATGTTAGAAACTGACAGTAGAATTGTCTTCGATTATAATCATTGGTAATGTCGATCCCTACCGAAACATAAAGGTGGTACATACGTTTCACTGTTTGGGGTTTGAGTCTAAATAGTCGAATAAGAATATGTATCCCACTGCGTCTGTTTGTGCAGACTATGCAACTATACCGAAATACGCTTTACACCTTCGTTAGGTTTATTTGTGCATGCTCAGTACTGATAATTGGATTGATTCCAATAAATATACTAAGATAATTAGACACAGCACCTACACATCTTACTAGCCACATTTCCATGCGAATGGGAAAAATATGAAACTGGGCAGACATTCCGCACACTGCAAATGCACGCATCGGAATCTCGTGGAAAATTCATCCGAAAGCCGTGACTCCTCTCTCAAACAGAATCTGTAGCTCGGAAAACGCATGGACACGTTTCGGAAAATGTAAAATTTCTGGATAGAAACCAGCGCAGAGCTTCAGCATATCAAAGAAGTCGATGTGATTCACTCGCTGTGTGTCCAGGCGTGGTAACAAACTTTTATTTCTTTGTTGCAGGTTCCGCTTTGTGAGAGGGGTCACTCGGCAGACGGATTTTTCCAGTTTGGGAGAAATGATCTCTCCCTAAATATGTGTAGCTTCGGATTTTGCTCCGCTTACGAAGAAAAGACGAACGTATTCCTTGACGGGGAAGAGACTTCAACGCTTCCGGACGACACCCAGATAGAATAATAGCTGTACCACAGCATCGATTATATTTATCAAATCATTATAACCACATCGTTTAAGGAATAAAGCCAAACACTGTGACACAAGGAACATTGGTGGTCATTAGAGTTTAATTTATGCTTGATGTGTCGTCATTAACCTCGTTTTGACATTCCCGATATATTTTGCCAAAACACGTACCATGAGCTGAGGAAAAATTAATGGACATGTTGTCATAAAGCAGCTCTCGGTTTTATATTATAACATTTAAATTATGTCAAATACATAACTAAATATTAAATACAGACATTTGAAGTTTAATTACAATGTCTTTATATTTTATCCAATCGACTATCGATAGAGTATGCCACATTTTACCCGGTCCTCCTCCACCCACATTCAAATCCCAATATGAAACTGGCATGGGTCGTGTTTTCTTCGCGAACAAATGGATAAAAAAGAAAATGATATTCCAACGAAAGGACTAGCCATATTATATAAACTAGTTTTGTATTCAGAGTCTCGTAATCTTTTCTAAATCTAAAGGCCAAGCTTTGCCGTAACCTACCTCCGATTGTGGGTGCTTTCAGTTGTGGCAGGATATCTTACTCAACTGGGACCCGGCCGATTTCGGCGGTGTCGATCACGTGCGGGTGCCTGCCGACAAGATCTGGACGCCAGACATTGTTCTCTATAATTAGTGAGTATATGTGTGGTGTGTGTTTGTCTCCAAAAAATCACAGCATGCCACTCCTGGTCTTTCCAGTCCTGGCATGACATCGTGCTGAAGTGGGACCCAGCAGACTTTGGGGGAGTAGCCGAAGTGAGGGTTCCCGTTAGCGAAATCTGGACCCCTGACATTGTCCTGTACAATTAGTAAGTAGGCTGTAGACACAGTCGCCTTCTCGCTTTCTTTGTTTCTTCTTTTCCAACATCTCTTCAGACCCCCTTAACTGCCAAATCCATATGTTTCTTTTTGCCTCTGTTCCTAGATTTTCAGCATGATTTTATTTGCCTGTTTTAGCACACAACTGCTGACTTGTGTGTTAGAATTATGGTTTTATAATTGTCTATATTCGGTGGCACGCCATTTTTACCAATATACAACATGTGTGTTAGTCAGCATATTATATTAGTTGTCACTAGTAAGCACATTTAATTTCGGGGTGAATTGAACTTTGTAGTGCCTTGAACTTTGCACGAACGTTAGCCTGGTATGATATTTTTAGGTTCTAGTATTAGTGGCATGGTTAGAGGGAACTCCTCGCGTTAATCGCCTTTAGATCTCAAGTATTAGATTAAATTGCCATGGCATGTTCCTCACTCAAGTGAAACCGTAAAAACTTTGAAATCTAGGGCTGCGGATTCATAGCAGGAGATGATATGGTCTAAGAGCCCAGAGCACTTGACAATTGATAGTCTCCATTTAAATGTGGATTTTTCTTGTTTTTGCGAATATGTATTTTCTGAATTTATCACCATATATACTCTTCAATTTTTTGCACAAAATATGGTTGCTTTATTCGGCACGAGCTCCGTGTGCATTATGAACTTCGATGTTACCCAGGCATGAAATTTAAACTAAGGTTTCGTGGATATGTAAATTTGCAAGAACTTTCCAAAATTAGTTTAGTTCCTCCTTCAAGAAATGAAATCCCAATTCAATTTTCTTACTTTATTTTTATCACAGATATTATATGTGGGAGCAAGCTGCTCGCTGAATATTTTTCATATTTCTGGCACAAAATTCTTAGCATGCAGCAAGCGGCTATAACCGATTGCTGTTAACCGTTTATCCCGGTATAAAATGTTGTTTAGCATGTGTATTTATATCAGTATCTGTACCGCTAGAAGGCTACTTCTGGCTGAATGATAGTTGAAATTAGGCTAACCACAGAATGCCATGTGGTAGGGTTAACCACGGAATGCCATGTGGTAGGGTTTACCACGGAATGCCATGCGGTAGGGTCAGTGTCTATATAACGGAACTGGATGTGAAGGTCACATCCTGACCGGATCGCTGTTTGTATCCGGGGTGGAGTTCTCGAAATACTCCAGTCCAAATCTTAAGTCGGATTCTTAACCAATCACATTGCACGGATTGGTAACTTACACTACACACAAAAAGTTAAGGATAGGAATTATTCTTAACTTTTTGTATAGTTGATATATGCTATACGTGCACGCATAGCATATATGAACTACTCAAAAATTAGGGATATTTAATGTCCTTAACTTCTTTTGTGTAGTGTAAGTCAAAATTTTAGAGTTTTAATTAATTTTTGAGAGAACTCCAGCCCAGAAATAGCTGTTATGGCTTACTATAGGTGATTTGCAGATCTGATCAGGGAGGCGAGCATTCTGTGTTGAACTGGTGCACACCACTAAACATTTTATTAGATTCTCTCTATTTGTGTGTGTGTTCCTCCTCTCCCCTAGTGCGGACACCCGTCTCCAGGAACACAGGGAGGCGATGGCAGTCGTCAGCAGCGACGGCTCCGTCATGTGGATCCCACCAGCCATCTTCAAGAGCACGTGTCAGGTGGACATCACGCACTTCCCGTTCGACGAGCAGAAATGCAAGATGAAGTTCGGCAGCTGGACGTACGACGGCTTCAAGCTGGACATCGGCTTTTACGAGAACCTAGAGATGATAGACGTGACTGACTATATCAAGAGCAATGAGTGGTATCTGGTGGACCATCCGGCTCAGAGGAACATCAAATACTACCCGTGTTGTGATGAGCCGTACCCAGACTTGACCTTCACCATGGTCCTGAAGAGGGAACCAGCGTTCTATAGCTACATTCTCATCCTCCCCTGTGTTCTTCTGTCCTCGTTGACCCTCGTTATATTCTGGCTTCCACCGGAATCCCCCGCCAAGATGATGCTTGGTATGTATTGTCATATCACCGAGCCTTTTAACAGTCTATTAACGCGATAAAAAAACCGATATTATAAAATATATATATTGTGAATTTAATTTTTGCACTGAGTAATATGTTTTATAGGGCTACTATTGGTTACTTAAGACCATTTGTTAATCAGGCCAGATGTAATTCTTGCCATGATGTCAGACCTTGGGGATTGTAACAATAAAATAGCACTATTATATCCAGTAACTCACGAGTAAAGAATAAAAATATCTATATTTTCCTATTATTATTATTATATTGATATCACAGAATTAGTGTGTCGTTTCAATGCATTGTTTGCTTTCCATCCCCTTTATGTTATAACATGTTAGATCAGTACTACTGGCGTGGGTGAATTTTCATTGCTTGCTGAATACAGCACTTACGTATAAGATTCTTCATAGAAATTGTGTTGCTGACGGTTGAACAAATATATAGAATAAGGCTTATTCAACAGAAATAGGCCACCATATCACACTGTGAGCCTTGGTTCGAGGAAGAGGTGATCGTGTGACGATTCTGATTTCTTGGATTGTGACGCTTTCATTTATATTTTAGATCTCGAAATTCCCACAAATAAATAAATAAAATAAGGGTTACATGACAAAACAGATCCTCCACGAAAATATACAAGACAGTCCCTTTGAAGGTTACATGTGGCATTTTCTACAGAGATACCGCATGTGCAACTTGATTGGTTGGGTCAGACTGCCTTAAGTTATGCTTTTGCAAAAGAAAAAGCAATTAGAATTCACCCAATCGAAAATAGGACTGGTCGTTTTGCCCATTGTTATCTAGCCTTCAAATTTTACGTTATTTTACGTTTGTTGAAACATAGGGTCAAATTGGTAGCATAACTGAGAGATAAACTTTGATTTTGAAGATTTTTTTTCAACATAATGCTGTTTATGTGTGTCGTTAAAGCTGGAAACTATGTTCGTCTGCCGCTGCTCACTTGGTCAGAATTTTCGTTTGTACCTTCCCTCACAGGAATGAATGTATTTGTCGCCTTCTTCGTGTTAAATATCCTACTGGCTGACTCCACGCCACGGGCCATGAAGGTCATTCCACTGATAGGTAGGCTATTGTACTTATTGGCCTTCCATAGCATGACGTCATTTCATTGGCTCAGATGAAATGGCGTCACTTCCGGAGCTAACAAGCAGACGAAATCAATTGGCGGCAGAGGGGCGTTCTCTTTTGGCTGAACAGAACATTTTGGCAACTTTATTTGACCCTATGTTTGGCACGGTCCAATCAAAGAACACACACAAAATATTATATATTTGTTTCTTTCCATTTTGTTGCTTGTGATCTTTGCTTTACAGGCTACCTTTTATTTCGGGGCCTGGAAGTTACCCCCATTTTACGAGTTAGTGTGACCCTCTATTTACGGGTTTTTATAATAAATTTTGTCGTTGTTTCCTACCCAGGTATAAACATATTTGTGGCCTTTTTCTTACTACTAATTCTACTGGCTGATACTACGCCACCTGCCGTCTCCTCAGTGCCTTTGATAGGTAGGGACTTACACTCTGTTACACTGATTTTCTCTGGTTCAAATGGTACAAAAAGAACGCTTGGGAACGTCTCTGATGGCACGAACTTTTTAGGCCGCGCAAATGTTCTGTTTGTTAGCTTCGGAAGATAAGAAATTCATGTATGCTACTGATATTACCTATATGGTTGTCTTGAATGAACGGGTGTTTTGATGAATGAATGAATGAATGAATGAATGAATGAATGAATGGTGCAAGGATGGATTGGGAATGGAAATCACGGACATATTTGAGTGGTCTTACACATGAATTCACAACAGATGTAATCATGTAGCTAAAATAATTGATATGCACGTGTATATGATGTATGCGTTCTACGCTTTATTGTTAACGTGTACCATATAAAACTAGCCGTCGATATTCCGCAAATGTAGTTATAACATTAACCATTATGGTTAAAGTGTACGATGTATAATACCAGTGTTTCTTTTTCCTTTTAGGTGCATACTTTTGTCTTAACATGATCCTCATAACACTGTCGACATTCTTATCCGTGATTGTGATCAACTTATACTTTAGAGGAGATAAAAAGAACAGGGTTCCCAAGTGGCTGAAACGGGTAAGCTTTTTTTCTTCCCCATTTGCCGTGCAGACATCTAAACACTTTAACAGCGACACAACAAACAACAAGATCAGGCTCAAGGAGACACTTCTTAGCACTTGGGTAGTCCAAATTACCTGCATAATGATTTGGGGGCCGATACGCCTTTTACCGTGCCGAAAATATCAGTGAAATGTAAATCTTTTTATGGAAGCGCCTAGGTTATCTGGGATGTTGTTTAGGAAAGAACTGCCCTCACTACTTGTTTTCTACATTGTTTCATTGGCAGCTTCTTTAAGTACGAAAAAGTCGAGCAAAGTCCCTTGGCCCATGGACATATTCTTAACAAGTTGCATCCCACCCTTTCGAAGTTTTAAATGGCTGAGCAGATCCAACTAACACTGTATTACGGAGATATATTTGCATACTATGTACACTGTATATTTGTTACCAGTGACATGTTCCATACAAGTATCACTCAGTAATGCCTAACCATGCATGGCATTCACAATATAACGATCAGAACCAGCTTGTAGGACTTTGTTTTGTATCACCTTGATCATTGGTCATAATGCATTGATATCGCGGCAGGTCCAGCACAACTTATACAACTATGTTACAGGATCAGAAAAGAACCTAGGCCTATTCTCATTTGCCAGTTTTCTTCTAATATCGCACCCCTTTTTAACCAAACGTTTTGCAACATTCACATTTTGGTGATTGAAACAAACTACAGCTTGTTTTTCTCTAAGCTCCATATATTTAGATCTGCATGCAATGCAGATCTTCTGTTTTTGCTTTTCTTATTCTTTTTATTTTTTTTGTTTTTTTTTTTGTTCCGTACCCGGATGTTGTGGACAAGATATCTCAAGA